>Ga0056107_100003_pt1 | contig 89267 bp, 136 predicted proteins | sample WorMetcrassitun2_FD_77006 | JGI IMG/M metagenome (GOLD analysis project Ga0056107, IMG submission 77006) | Marine gutless worms symbiont microbial communities from Max Planck institute for Marine Microbiology, Germany - Olavius crassitunicatus.2 ...
ACTCGCAGATATCTGCGAGTCCGGCTCGCTGAGCGCAAGAACGAGGTATTTGGATGTCTTTTCCTCGGCAACCGGCACCGGATTATCGAGGTTGCCGAGCTGCTTCAGGACGTCATCGATGGCCCGTCGGTTCACCCGAGGGTCGTCGTGCAGAAAGCACTGTAGCTCAATGCGGCCGCCATGCTCTTTTTCCACAACCATCCATCAGGTGTTGCGGAGCACAGCCATGCAGATGAGGCAATCACTCGCCGGCTCAAGGAGGCACTTGCACTGGTTGATGCGCGCGTCTTCGACCACTTTGTGGCCACAGCCGATGAGAGCGTCTCGTTTGCTGAGCGTGGGTTGCTCTGACACCCACAACTTTTCACAGACCATGTCGGAAAAGCATCGTCTTTCCCGGCATGGAAGGAGGTGTGACCCGACTCTTATTCAACAGAAGAGAAACACCATGTCCAACACTTCAATCAATACAACCGCCGAATCCATTTTTGGTGACATGATATACAGCTATGCCCGTACCCAGGCCGTAGAAGATGACGTACTGGTCGATGCGGACCCCATGACACAGGAGGCCGTGCTCAAATGGCCGGTGGCACTGACTTCCGCAGTTTGGGAAAACTGTGTGACACGGACCAACGATAATAGTCGGAAAAAGTCTTTTCAGGATCAAGCGGGTAGGTTGTGGGATGTGTTCTATATAGCCTCTCATGCCATTCGTTTCAGTAAAGGTTTGGGCGACCGAATGTTGTTCCAACTCTATCGGGTTCCGCGTAATGGACAATCGATGGAAACGGAACTGATCAGGTTGAGACTGATTGCCGAGTCAAGTAACGCCGGTGAACCGGTGATCACCATCCTCTTGCCTGATGAGGATTGAAAACAGTCGGAATCTTCCGGCATCTTGCCCCTGGCCGCTTGGATTAAAGCGGCCTCTCCAGTCTGGACGTAACCGTCCCTGGTTCGGCCAATATAGGCGGACGCACTAGCTGCCGATCCAACGTCTCGTGAAGTGTGCGACGCCGACCATGATGAAGCGGTCAGTCTGGATTTAGTCTGACAGCTCGATTCCAATGAACATTGATTGTCCACCTTACTTGCATGCGAGTAAAGAAGGCATTTGAAAATACAGTCATTGAAAATCTCTCTTTAATACCTCGCCCTCGGGGAATTAAACATGTGCATCTAACCCAAACGGGCGTGCTATGAAGAAAGATTTGTCGTGATTATCAAAGAACTCGCGTATTCCGCGCAGCAACATCTCAAGTCTATTACCGGTTGCTCATTCAACCGAGCTCATATTTATGAGCTGCATGCATCATCGCTCGGCTTCAAGTCCTACACTGTGCTTTGTTCTGATTACGTTTTCACTCAGCGAGAAAAGAACAAGGCGATACCAGCCCAGTATCAGACGATGTTCCAACAACGGGTCGTAGAGTTGAGATACGATCCGATGACCACAGATGTGGCCGTATCTTCATTTCTTTTCTTCATTAGTGGGCAGCATATTGATGTCATAGTGGCCACTGACTTGGTTGACGGATTGAGCGATGATGATGATAGCTATTCGGTGGAATTCTGAACTTCTCCGAATAGCAGTGAATATCCGCCGATCTTGTTGGAATCTCTGGAAGCAAAAGTCAACAATGAAGATAGTTCACAAGAGCCAGACAGCGAGTACTGGTACTCGCTGGGAACAGCAAGGGCGCGTATTAACAGGTGTCGAAAATGAATGGGCGGATGAATATGCTCGACTACTTGAGAAATCTGAGAAATATACGTTCCATCTCCGCGAAGCCGGCAGGCTTGACAACTCCTCTGCGGCTCCTAGCGCTCGCAGCGCTATTTCATGACCTATCTTACCTCGATGCCGCGAAAACCTGTGGAATTACCGATGATCCTATAAGAGTTGCCGAGTTCGCGGAGACTCTAAGTCGGAAGGAAGATGTCGAGCACTGGTTGACCGTAGCTGCGGAAGCGGTAGATACCGATGCGATGCGTTGGCTTATCAATGATTTCGAACACGGTGATGTTCAACGATTCTGGATGTGGCTGTACCTGGCCGAGATGCTTGGCAGTGATCTGACAAAGTCTCACATGCAAGCCTTTCATGATGAGGGCAAAATGCAGATGAAATTTGTGATGATGATGTTGGCGGACCGTTTTTTGTTGATGGCGATGAAGGGGTTGAACTGAAGCTGTTGGATGAAGAAGGGAAGCGTGAAGCAAGAAAGCTAGTCGATGCAATCTTTCAAAGAATTCAGCAGTCCGTATGAGCGCTACTTGCTGTATCACCGACCTGGCTGGATTTTCTCTTCCAGGTGGGCAGTAACCGATCAATCTAGCCTTTTAGCCGTGGCCACTGCGGGTACAGTGACACCAGAGCGCACCCGGATCCTTTAATGCGTTGCGGTGAAAGCCGCGGATCCATTCTCAAATCAAAGTCGATCACGGGATCGATTCATCCTTGCAGATACCAATCTGCATTCAATCGACGGGCGAAGACGCCAGCCCTTGGCGGTACCGTTGACGTCCATTTTCCATTAACCGTGGATGTATTCCGTATATCTAAAAGGAGGTGATGTAACCGCACTCGAAGAGTGCCCGTTCCGGGCATGCTGGTCTGCGTCGGACCAATCTCCCCCGGGGACAACCGGCGTTGCCTAGACCAGGCAGCTTTAGGTCGCATGAGAGTGGTGTCCCATGACGGCACCGCGTAAGCGGGACTGGATGGCTACGGCCATCGGTTTGGTCAGAAACACTTACCGAAAAGCGAGAACACTTTGAGAGATCTGAACTACCAACTTAAACAGATTTGCCACCGTAACAAGGACGGCAATTTCACCACCCAGCGGGACCGGGAGCGACTGCTAACGCAGATCTCCGACCAGCTTCATGCATTGGGTTACCACCATATGAGCATGCAGTCGCTCAAACCCAAACATACCGAGGCACTAGTCAAGAGCTGGCAAGGCGAGGGGCTGTCGCCCATCCACTGGTGGGCGCAGAAGATCAGCCGACAGAACGTCGTTGCACGTTAGAACGACTATTACGGGATTCCGAACCGGCAGTTCGTCACCGACACGTCGAAGGCTAGGACGGTTGGCCTCCAAGATCTGGACAGGGTACGTGACGCCAGAGCCCGGATGAGTCTGTAGCTGCAGCAGGCCTTTGAATTGCGCCGCGAGAAGGCGATCAAGTTTATACCGGACTATGCGGACCGGAGAGACCACATCGCCATCAAGGAGAGTTGGGCCAAGGGTGGGAAGGCGCTGGCCATTCCGGTGAGAACCGATGAACAGCGTGCGGTCCTCGATCGGGCGCACCGGCTGACCGATAAGGGATCGCTGATTTCTAGCGCGAAGAATTATCGGCAGCAACTGCACGTATACGAAGCTGAAACCTCACGGACCGGACTCTCCAAGATGCATGGCCTTCGCCACGCCTATGCCCAGAATCGGTACAAGGAATTGACTGGATGGCGGCCACCGGCGGCGGGCGACTCCACGGTAAGGGCGTTCACGCCGGAGCAAAGACTGATTGGTCAGAAGGCACGCCTGACGATCAGCCTGGAGTTTGGGCACGAGAGGTCACAGATCGTCGCGGTTTATTGTGAAGCGTAAGTTGTTATGTGGAGTAGCTTACCGCCCTCCTCTGGAGGTTGACGAACACTTAGAAAAACGGTGCGTTGTATTGAATGGATTTTCCATTCCCCGATAGAGAGTACTTCGCAATGATGTTAGCCTGGTTACTAAAAATTCCTGAGGTCGTGTTCATCATGAAAAAATCCGTTTCCCGCCTTACAGATACGATCGTGCCGATTGCGATCTGTATCGTCGGTATCTGTACCTTGGCCAGCATGAACTTGCAGGCAAACGATATCCAGGTAGGCCGCTATTCCTTGTTTGCCGCCACACCGACAGAGTCCCAGGCCGAGCTGTTGGCAACAATGATGACCGTACGGTTTCCTGAACGGATCCAGAGCGTGGGTGAAGCTGCCACATATCTTTTGAAATACAGCGGCTATCGAGTGGCCACGGTCGAATCCATCGGATCGGACACGGCAATCTTGTTTGCGTTACCACTCCCGGTTGTCAATCGAAGCCTGGGACCGATGATGCTGAAAGATGCGTTGGAAACCCTCGCGCGGCCGGCGTTCCACTTAGTCTAAGATCCAGTACACCGGCTGATTACGTTCGAACGTTGCGCGGTGGATCGGACTGCGGCCCGGGTTACCAGTACCAACATCAAAATGGAAGTCACGTAGGATGCAAAGTGGAATGCACCCGGAGCAATCCACTCTTCCAGATGAGGAGACTATTCAGGAGGACGCCGTGGTGCAGCCAACAGCTCGCCAAGTTCCCTACAAGACTGTGCTGGCTGCGGTCGTGATCGACATCATCGTGAACAGCGTGCTGTGACTGTTAGTTATTCGCCAGGAAGGAAATCCAGATACCGATCTCATGGTAACGGAGCCTGATATTCAGGCTCAGGCCGATACTGAAGCGAAAGGACCAAAGGTCACGCGAAGTGAGAATTAATATGGGGCAATCGACCGCAGGCTGGTGTCAATGTCTGGCCGTATCGAACGGGGATTCCAGACACAACAAGCCGACAACTTGGATGTAAAGCGCAAGTTCGCAGTAATGGCCAAAGGTCTCAAAGAGATCAAGGTGGTGATCAGCGACCTGGGGGAAAGCAACAAGAAGCTCGGCCGGCGTATAAGTGAAGCCACCTCAAAGCTGAAGGCGATCACCAAGGAGGCCAGGACGGCTCAAGGTCGTCAAGCGCAAATCAACTGTTAAGTCCAAGCCACGAGACCAGTCAAGACCCCTCCATTCCATATCGATGCCATCGATATGTGAGATGACATGACCTTTGTGGCAGACTCCCAGGCCGGGCACGTAGCGTTTCTGAAGACAGGTGAGCAGCAGTCTGGTTGGACGGTCACCCCCATCAACCACCTCAAGGGACAGGTCGACATACGAGGGCCTGTCAGGCAGACCCATCCCGTTTCGTTGCAAGGGTAGAGCCCATGGAAGCCGTACTTGCTGTTTTATTGCTTTTTGGGGGATTTACCCTGGGATCGATCGCCGCAGACAAAGGTGATGATGAGACTCAATCCGTAATGACCAATAGCCATGGTGTACCGGATTCGCATCAGCATGCACCGACAGTGCTCCAGAGCGACCCATCTCGATATGATTCGGACGGGGCCGTCATTTACCGGGATCTAACGGTCCCATATCACGGCCAGCTCGAGTGGCCTGCGACGGAGATCAGCGACTGTGAAGAAGGAGGCCCGGATGAATAGTCAAATGAAAACGGTCATTTTGTCTATCGCCCTCGTGGTATCGTATCCCGTAGTTGCTGCCGAGCTATCCCATGCGTAGGTCAAAGAAACTGGGCAAGATGCATCGTCGACAGCAGCCAGTGCCTTATCGCAAGCGGACCTGGCGCGCGCTCACCGATGTGATTTGTCGGAGACGAAATGGCGTTGCTACAAATAGTTGATGCAAGTGGTTCGCTGGAGTATCAGCCTATCGACGATATCACCCATCGAAGTGCTCGGTATCCATGCACGGGATGAGGTGGAACGCCGACGCTATGCGAAAGTGTGGGCGTGCGCCATGTACAAGGACGCCACAGCCGCATTCTTGCCTTCCAACACGCCTACGATGCCGCAGCAAAACGCCTGTATCCCAATGAGCAACTGATCGATCTCAGCCGGTTACCAGGAAAATCGGAAGAGATGAGTGTGCTTCAGCCCACCGATCGTGTGCTGTTTTTCATGCGTCCCGAGTGTCCTGTCTATGATCTGCTGATGGGCAAACTATTAAAGCGAATCGATGAAGCCAGTGATATCGATATCTATCTTACGGACATAGGGTCGGGTGATGATGCGGCAGTACGGGCATGGGCATCGTCTCACCAGATCGGTTTCGAATGAGCTCGCAACCGGCGGATCACTCTCAACTATGATGGCGGTACATTAGACAAACTGACGAGTGGGCAGGGGGAAGTCCCTTACATTTTGCGCCGTCGGTGAGGGGATGTGTCGCGGTTTCGGTCCTTGGATTTTTAGGCGATGGCCAGATTGAGACACCATGAAGTCTGGCTGATCGTGCTTGTTGTCCTGACTGTTCCCAGCATAGTTTGTAGCGATGAATCGGTGCCGGCTGGATATCGGTCTATCGCGACGGAACGCGGTGTTCCCTATACCGTACTCTACGCCGTGGCGCTCACCGAGAGTGGTAGGCAGGTGGAATCGGCGATGTGTACCGGTCCTGGCCGTGAACACTGAGTGTCGCAGGTCAAAGTTGCTTCTTTGATTCCAGACTAGAGGCCTGGCAGGCACTCACGGACTGGCTTCAGGCAGGAAGGTATTCGATCGATATCGGTCTAATGCAGGTCAATTGGCGCTACCACCAGGAGCGACTCGGAACGTCATGGCAAGCACTCGATTCATATTTCAATCTGTGTATTGGTACGGAGATTCTGCAGGAGTGCTATAGAAATGAGCACGACTGGTGAGTCAGTGTGGGTTGTTACCATGTACCGGCAAACCAGCATCGTGCCAATAAGTGCCGTCGCCGTATTCTGTCAAGGTAGCTTCGGATTGTGAGTGCGGGGTAACGGGCAATGAATCGACTTAGTCGTCATGAGTGGCGTGACATAATCGTTAGCTTTGTATTGGCGTCTGTCATGACACAGGCGAACTCACCGTTATCTACGACAGTGGCAATACTCAGCCCATTGCAGCGTTTCTCGAGGTCTTCGAATCGGCCGATGGAATTCCACAGCAACGTTCGGTTCCAACAAAGCCGTCCTCGGTGCGGCCGATCCGAAATCCTGGCTGCCTATTCAATCACCCGGCCTGACGCTGGGGTCTGTGCATGCAAAGTCACATGACCGACCGTTCACGCGCCCATTTTTCCTGATCGGCTCGGATACACGGTCTCGACAATGGTTACAGGATCACCTAGATCGGCTCAAGGAAATTGGTGCCGTGAGCATGTTGGTGCAGATAGATACTTTGGATGATTTGCGTACGATCGCCAAGTTGGCAGATGGCTTGTCCATATTGCCGGCATCGACGAGCGATATTGCGAAAGCCTTGGGAATCTCAAATTACCTCGTATTGATTTCTGTTCATGGCATCGAACAGTGAGTGCACGTCCCATCGAGGCCCTGTTGCGCCCCCGGTCGAGCTGCGGTCGATATTGGTGGCGCTTGCTACTGCTGCAATCGTGATTCTCGCGCTATGGGCCTTAATGATGCCGCCTGGGGTAGCTTACGGTGCAAGGTGCCGTGCTCTTATTGATGGATTTGATCCGGTGGCGGCAGGCCTGGCTGGTGTTGCGTTACCAGCGCAATATGTGTCAGCTTCCGACCTACAAAGTGCGGTCCAACAAAATCCCGCTCAGTCGCCGTAAACTCTTTCTGAGCCGTGGCTTCCGCTGGTCTCAGAAGCGCACCAAACGCCTACGCGATACTATCCGACCAAGAGGTCCAGCCCTACGTGCAACCTGCCCCTCCTCTATCAATGGGCACGTCGCAAGGAAGTCGCCTGTGAATCCGTGCCAGCCCTGAGTCTGCCGGCGCGGTTGTTTCGTATACGCGCCTGGTGTGGAACTCGTTGACGCCATTACCTGCGGTCGGCGGCAAGTCAGCGCTGCATGCGGTCGGGCCGGATAAGCAGGATGTCTGGATGGACATCGGCGGGCGGGTGGGCACACCCTGGTGTTGGGCATCACACGAGCTGGGAAGACGCGGCTGACCAAGATCCTCATTGCCCAGGATATTCGGCGCGGGGATGCGGTGATCGTCTTTGATCCTAAGGGCGATGCCGGTCTGTTGCAGCGTGTATACGCCGAGGCCAAGCGGGCCGGCCGGGCCAAGGACTTCTATATGTTTCATTATATGTTCCATCTTGGGTTTCCGCAGGCTTCGGCCCGCTATAATGCTATTGGCAACTTCTCGCGCATTACGGAAGTGACGACTCGTATCGCCAATCAGCTATCCAGTGAAGGTAACCCAGCGGCCTTCAAGGAGTTCGCCTGGCGTTTTGTCAATATCATTGCGAGAGCACTCGTAGCTCTGGACCGCCGCTCGGATTACCAACAGGTCCGGCGCTACATCAATGACATCGAATCTTTGTTCATGGAATACGCACGGGACCACCTCGATCGGCACGAAGCAGAGAATCGGAAGACCCAGGTTGACGATCTCAAGGATGGTATCAAGGAACGCAGTCTGCCGGCCGCACTGCGTGGTCGCAACATCGAGGCCATCGCCATGATGCAGCATCTGTAGACACAATACTTCTATGATTCGGTCTTCTCGATGACCTGGTCTCAGCCTTCAAATACGACAAGATCTACTTCGACAAGATCGTGAGCTCCGTCGGCCCCCTGATGGAGAAACTCACTACCGGTAACATCGCAGAACTCATCTCACCTGACTATTTAGATGAAAACGACACTCGACGCCTATCTTTGAATGGATGAATGTGATCCGTCGTAAAGGCATCGTCTACGTAGGGCTGGATGCCCTGACCGACACAACAGTAGTCAGTGCCGTGAGCAATTCCATGTTTGTGAACCTGGTCTCCGTGGTCGGGCACACCTATAAACGCGGTGTATCCGTGAAGTCCGTCGATATACCATCCACGATCTCTATGCACGCCGATGAATTCAACGAACTGATCGGCGATGAGTTCATCTCGTTGTTGAGCAAGGTCGGTGAGGCCTGATTCCAGGTCACCGCCTACACACAGATCTGGTCAGACGTGGAGACCCGCATCGGCAACCGGGCCAAGGCCGGACAGGTAGCCGGCAACTTCAACACCCTGGTCACGCTTCGGGCCAAGGAACTGGCCACGGCCAAGATACTCACGGAGCAGTTCCAGAGTGTCGAGGTCTTTACCTTGATGAGTGTCTCCGGCGCGGACGATTCCTCAGATCCCGGATCGGGTGTCGACTTCAAGTCACACAACGAGGATCGTATCAGCGTCTCCGAGGTGCCATTGCTCACACCGGCTGAACTGATCATCTGCCCAAGGGCCAGGCCTTTGCATTACTGGAGGACGGGCAGCTCTGGAAGATTCGCATGCCACCGTCGGCAACTGATTCGGACATGCCGGAAACGCTCACCGAGATTGCCAACGAGACGGAACGTGCCTACATCACCAACGATCACTGGTATCGGGCCCAGGAACTCTGGTGGAGAGCTGCAGCAGATGTCGCCAAGCCTACTGTAGAGATGGAGACTTCAGATGGCTGAAGCGGCTGCCGATCCTCGTCGTAGGGCGGCGCTCAGGAAGGGCTAATCTCGAAAAGCCTAACCGCTACAGCAAAGGTTGCCCAGTGGATGCTTCTCACTCGTGTTCTCGATCATCATCGAATGGGCTGACATAGTTCTCTGGTGACCGAATGAAGGCCTTGATCGCAGCCGTAACATGCTTGCCAAGGAGATCAGCTATCTCGATACCGACTTCAAGCGAAGCGCCGTCACCTCCGACCCGACACGGTATGCCAAACGGTTTGCGGACAACGCCAATCTTCCTGCTGTTCAGCTTGGTCGCGCTCGTTGATGGTTTGGTGCAGTGAGATTTACGGCGATTGGGCGGAGGCCGGGAGGGCTAATTCGTTTACCATTATGCGAAGAAGGCGGCAATGCCCTTGATCGTGTTGACCTGGGTTACTTATCTCGCCTTGCCATTCAGTCTGCATCCGACATTTGTTATGTTGCCTTTTGCGCCACTTTTCGTGTTGACGGTGACTGTCACGGTGAGTACATTCAAGAAATACCTTTAAGCCCGCGCTGAACTGGAGCTAATAATATTGCTATGTACCCTTAATGGTAAGCCACATCGAATAATTTGAAAGTTGGGCCCTCAAACACCCGAATGACGGTGCCGACGGCCTCTAGCTGCAAAGTAAGATTCTCAAGCGTCAGAAACATAGGGGCTCAATTCTTCCTTTCGCTATCGTCGGCCTTTCTGGCCCGGACCCATTCGTTCACTTTCGACACCTGAAGCTTCCAAAGTCACCCTACCTCGTGCGCGGGCACGCCTCACTGTTCGATCCAGCGATACACGGTGCCACGGCTGATACCGAGGTGGTTCGCAACCTCATCCATGGGGACACCCAAGGTTCATTATTCATCGGCGAAACACGTTGCCTCAATCTATCGATTCACGTCATAGTGTGGCACACTATGACGTGAAGTGGCGGTGTCTGACAAACGAAGCACACTCGGACGCAGAAAGAACACAAGAAGAGGCAGGTTATGAGCGAGAAACAGATTTGGTTGATGGTGATTGTCGCACTACTGGCAGTGGTCACCGCCTTCGTCACGAATAGGCCAGGCGGTGGAAACGATGAAGTCACTGTTGACGCGATTCTCCCGCTAACTGAAGATGCTGGTTCTTATGGCGTTTGGCTTAAAAGAGGAATGGATCTCGCATTTGATGCGATAAACGCAGATGGCGGAATCAAAGGGCGTGATCTGGTTATCACGTACGAAGACAGCCAAGCCGGCCCCGCAAAGGTCGTAAGTGCATTCAACAAGCTTCGCTCTGTTGATAGCGTGCCTATGGTACTGGGTGCCATGTTCTCCGCCGTAACACTTGCAATTGCGCCGATAGCGGAGCGAAGCAAAACCGTCCTTCTGTCACCTTCTGCATCTACAATCGAACCTACCGATGCGGGCGACTACATATTTCGGATATATCCGTCTGATACATACGACGGAATCTATCTAGCTAGATATGCCCGAGATGAACTCAAAGCGAGCAACGTTGCTATCGTTTACATGCAGGCGTCTTCTATTGCTGCGATTGTCGATGCATTCCGGACGAACTTTGAGGCCGCTGGAGGAAAAGTAGTTGCGGCTAAAGCATACAACGAAGGTGGACGTAGATTTTCGCACACAGCTCACAAAAGCTAAAACCTCACAACCTGACTTAATTTTAATACTCGGCTACCCAATGGAAACGACCAATCTCTTGCGGCAGGCGAAGGAATTAGGGGTCGATACGCCATTCTTGAGCATTTCGACCTTCTTCGATCCAAAGATCATTGAACTCGCCGAAAATGTGGTCGAAGGCGTGAGATTTTCTGCGCCGGCGTTTGATCCGAAAAGTAACGTGTCGGTAATCAAGAATTTTGTACAAGCATTCCAGAGTAAGTACGGACAAGAGCCGGACATCCTTGCGACATACGGATACGACGTGGTCAATATAGCAGCGAAATCCCTTCAGCTGACTGAAAACGATTTGCTTAGCTCTATCAAGTCTACACTTTATTTCCATCCAAGAGTATCCCGGTGTGACGGGAGAAACATCTTTTGACGAAAACGGTGATGTCAAGAAGCGATTGCGGATGATGTCTGTTAAGAACGGCCAATTTAAAGCTGTCGAGTAGAGCGTTTTTCATGAGCCGTGATGCGTACTTTTGCTACCTGGAAGACACCGCTTCTACGATGAGCCCTTTTATCGCGAATCTCTTCGCAAAGTATCAAAAAGAGCCCGGTGGACTTTATGATCTATTGATGCACCTTGCAGGCACACGTTTTGCCAAACCTCTTCAGAAACCTGAGATTTTTCGTCTTGTGTTTGAAATATGTGGGGGCGAAGATTGGCAACGCTATATGCCTGTAGCTGCAGCGTTTGAGGTGCTCAATATTTCATCCTATCAAGCCAATACTTCCTTCGATAAGAAGCTGGGGACATTGACGGCGGATGAAAAGGATGCACAATACATTTGTTCGATGATCTCAATGGAATTATCCAGCGAGACGATCGAGTGCTGTCAACACCTTTCACATACACAGAAATTCAGGATCAAACGATCTTTAAGCAAAATCAACCAACATATCTATTTAGCACAATATTTAGATCTTTTCGCACTGCGCACATCCGATATTAAACGTTACAGCGGCCATGAAAGCCTCTTTCTGAAAGATTATTTCCTTAGTGCCCGCCATGGTGGCGGCGTGTTTAATACGGAAGTTGTCCACTGTGCGGCTGAATTAGCTGGCTGTAGCGATGAAACAGCTCAAAACATTGCAGAATATAGTGAACTCTTCGGTACGGCACTACATTTGGTTAATGACCTAGGAGACTATGCGCCCTATATTGAAGGACAACCTTTTCCAAGGCTTACCAGGATCGATATAACGACCTCAAGAACGGTCGTTTAACGCTTGCCCTATACCATTTAATGAACTTGGCTTCGCCAGAGACGCAGAATAACGCCAGACAACTACTTGATAACCGCATGGATCCGGAGTGTGACCTTCGGACACTTAGCCGCTTGGGTCTATACACAGGGGTCAGCTTTCATTATGCTAAAGCCCATGCAAAAAGATTGTACCGTCAAGCGCGCTTGCTTGTCGCTCCATATTCACATAGTGAACTATACCAACTCTTAATACAGTCACTCTCAGTGCTCCGAAATAACAAATGTACAGCCGCTTTCAATATGGCATTCAATAACAATAGTGATCCATCATGAATAATGTTGTTGACAATATCTTCGCAGGACCACAAGGCTTGTTGGGATAATTATGGTGGCTCATCCAACTGTGTGTCATTGTGATCCACACTCGGTATAGTAATCATTTCTACCGACATTATTGTACGTAAACGAAATGTCCGACCGAAAAAGTTATTAGAACGGTTTCCTGATAACCATGAAAAAATCCGTAAATTTGTAGATAAAATTCTTATCAAACTTGGTGTCGATAAGCGAAAGGCTTCAAGGTGCGAATTAAACTCAGATGGAAAATGTACGAGGGATATTCCGCCAAAAGGATTGTTAACGCCAAGTACGACATATGCATTGGTAGGGATGGTCACGCTATCTCATATAATGATATATTCTGCAGATCTTTTGGGTGGATTACTACCAGTAATATCAGTTCCTAAGCCCCCGATGGTGGTTATGAATTTTTTCTCATTGATGCTTGCTGGATACCAACAGGTGACTTTCTGACAATTAGATAGCGAGCTTCTTTACAACTACCGGAAACTTGATGAGAAATGAAAGGTAAAGTGGCGAACACATAAGATTTTCCTTCTTGAAACGTTGAATGCTGTCGAAGAAGTTGCCCATTTCACATCGAGCCTGATTCATGTCTCAAATACAGATGGCATCCGAGATGTCGATGGTGACGAAGTTTCTATTTCACATCGACAGGGATTTGTGAAGGATCTGCTCAAAATGTAAACAAAAATAGCTAACAGTTACTTCAAACTTGATACAGAGCCGTAGTGTACCGAGAGGCCTATCGAAGACATCTTCATGTCAATTGGAGAGCAGACAGCAACTCCCTTAATGGATAAAGTATACGAAATCCAGGATCCAAAGAAGGGTAGTGATAGATGGTTCCCTCTTGAGTATGCTGATCTTGTATTGCAAAACTCGCTAGAAATAGCCGCAGATCTAGGTACGAACCTTTCCATTTCTAGCATAGTGCCATTTCCCATGTTTTATAAAAATTATTCAAATTTAAAGATTGTTGACAGGCCTAAAAATGTCAGGCGCTTATTTGTCATCAGTCGTGAATATGAATGGGAGAAGGAGGTTTTTGATGAATTAATTTCTATAGAGGTGGCGATACAGAAATATTAAGGGAAGCGCCTCTCATTGAAACTGAAGATGGTTCACAAAAACGGACTACACATTTTGAATGGATTGATTATGAACATAAGAAAAATGATTGGGAAACTAAGTTTATAAAAAAGCGATACAAAAGATAATAAAAGATCGTTATAAAGCCGCAGATTTACCAGTGTACTTAGATTTTCTTTTGGTCCCGGTGGCAAAATCTTGGAACGTGCGTTTTACCGGTAACCTAAACCGCATCGAGACAAAAAGAGAATTCCTGCTCCCAGTGAAATGTGTCTCGTTATATGTCGATTATATAAGCTCAGATGATAGCCAGAAATTTTTTAATGAGATGCGGGAAGGCAAAGCACTATATACAGATGATTGACTAAATAACAATATGTGCACTGATGAGTTAAAAAATCTTGATTCATTCAAGCAGGTTAAAGAAAGACTAAAGTGAAAAAAGAAATGTGAATTAAGAAAGATGAACATTAGCTTGCACCAGAGCTTAAAGCGCCATGGCATTTTTCCTCTTCTTGGAAGAGAGGGATTGACAGCACATGTGTATTGAACCAATATGATTTGGTGACTAACAATAAACGGACTCATTACCGGTAGCATATATGCGTTAGTTGCCATGGGATTTGCCCTCATATACGGTACCGTGAAGTTTTTTCATTTCGCTTATGGGGCAATCTGCGCTATCGGCGCATCCCTGCATGATGGGCTGCTTCATAAATGGGTTTCCACTGATACCGACCGCATTGGTTGGGTCGCTTTATGCAGGATCCTTAGAGGTTGGTATAGATGCTTCTGTTTATAGGTCGCTAAAACGTAAAAGGTCGCCGAGCCTTGTACTTTTGCTCGTCTCATTCGGTGTTTTCATCTTCCTCACAAATTTTCTACAGGTTATATTCGGTTCCGATGTAAGAAGTTTAAGGCAAGTAGCGGTTGTCAAAAGGTGTGACATTTTTGGTACCATCGTTACCGAAAGCCAGCTCATGATTGGTGCAATCTGTTTTATGCTCGCGCTTGCACTGGTGAGTTTCGTTAAACTGAGCCGCTTAGGCAAAGCTATTCTGGCTGTGGCCGACGATCCCGTCGCGGCAAGCGTAGTTGGAATTCATTCTGAAGGTGTCGTACGTATAGTCTTTTTCTTGGGGTCAATGTTAGCAGGGATTGCTGGGGCCATCCTTGCTTTAGAAACAGGCCTGCATCCGGGTATGGGGCTAAATGCAGCAATTAAAGGCATCATCGCAGCCGTAATTGGTTGAGTTGGCAGCATTCCTGGAGCCCTAGTTGGTGGATTATTCCTAGGCCTTGTAGAGAGCCTCGGTCTTTGGGGTATTTCTGCGGGCTGGAAGGATACTGTCGCGTTTGCCGTTCTGGTTGTATTCCTGCTTTTCCGACCTGACGGTATCTTTGGCGCATCATCGAAGGAGCGGCAAGTATAGATGAAATATCTCGTCCGCATCTTTGGAATGGTCGGAATTTTTATCATCCTAACTGTCGGACTGAGCCTGGCGGTCGGATATGCTGGCATCCCAGCAATGGGGCGCTCAGCTTTCTTTTGCATTGGATCTTATGCATCAGCGATCCTGACTTTAAGGCTTGGTATTTCACCTTGAGTTACGATAATGGTTACCCCAATTCTTACGGGCACTGCGGGGTGGTTTGTTAGCTTAACTGCATCGCGCTTAAACGGCGACTTCCTCGCGCTTGTTACGTTTGGATTTGCTGTCGTGGTTCATTTGATAGCAATAAACTGGACGGATTTGACGCGCGGCACAATGGATACCCCTGGCATTCCAGCTTTTGAGATTTTTCAGAACCCAATAAATACAACATGTGGCTTCTTCCCGTTAGTTGCATTGGGGTTTTTTGTGCTGTGTTCATAGCTCGGCGGATTGTTAATTTCCCATTCGGTCATATTTTGCAAGGAATACGTGAAAGCGACACGGTAACGCTTTCCCTTGGAATGGATCCGGGCAAATACAAACAGACGGTTTTTGCTGTCGCTGCTTGTTACGCAGGGCTTGGCCGTGGCCCTATACGCTCATTATATCTCCTACATCGATCCATCAAGTTTTACACTAGAGTCCTTTACGATTTTATTAATGGTCGTATTCGGAGGCATGGGTAGCACCTATGGCGCAGTCGTCGGTGTTTCAATATTAGTTCTACTTCCGGAGACACTCCGTTTTTTGGGTATACCCGATCCGATAGCGACACCTGTCCGTCAGATGCTATATGGTGCTGTGCTGGTAGTGCTCATGCTAGTTAGACCGCAGGATCTTTTAGGTAAGTTCAAATGGCGATGACGAGTGATATACAACTTTCAGCCGAGCACCTGCCTCACGCGTTCGACGGAGTGCACGTTGTTGTCGATCTATTCTTTGAAGTGAGATCAGGGACTATTTCTGCATTAATAGGCCCAAACGGCGTCGGTAAAACAACAGCATTTAACATCTTCTCAGGCTTTGTAGCATATCAGTCACTGGTCATGTAACAACTGGTATGCGGCCGTACGAAATCACTCGACTTGGGCTCGGGAGGACATTCCAGAACTGCAAAGTATTCGGCCAATTATCTGTATTGGACAATGTAAATGTAATGCTCTGGTATCAAGACCACAGAAGAGAGACGTTATTGGCATCGATAATGCAGGGTCGCTCACTTCGTTTGTCAGGAAATGGAAAATTGGCTCTGGCTATGGATCTACTCAAAGATGTAGGTCTATGCGATAAGGCTGAATCACAGGCATGCGAGCTATCCTGCGGCCAGCTAAAGTTGCTCGAAATATGCCGAGTGAGGGCGCTAGATCCAAAGATCTTCCTTCTTGACGAGCCATTCGCAGGACTGTTTCCTGCTGTTGCGCAAACGATGGATCAAATTATCAGCGATCTATGTGAGGCAGAATGGACGATGATTTTTATCGAGCACAATATGGAAGTTGTCGAAAGATTTGCAGACCGGATCCTGGTACTGGATTTGAACGCTTAATTGCAGATGGCTCCCCAGAGGACGCACTTAACGATGCGGCTGTATTAGATGCGTATCTTCGCAGGGAGCATTCCTAATGCTACTCTAAGTTTCGGACTTGAGCGTTGCGTATGGAGAAAGTATTGTCGTAGAAGGTGTCAGCTTCTGCGTGGATGCTGGACAGATCGTCTGTCTGATTGAACCAAATGGTGCTGAGAAGTCTACAGTTTTGAAAGCTGTTGGCGGAATGATTGTGTTCGAAGGCGGCGAGATCACTAATGGCGTGGTATGGCTAGATGATGAGGAGGTTTCTGGACTGAGGCTCGACCAATTGGTCGAGCGTAGGATGGCTCTTATTCCGGATAGGCGACGGCTCTTTCAAAGTTTGTCAGTCAGAGAAAATTTGGAAATATGGAGTTACCGTAAGAAACAGCTCCCTCTTTGGGAGGTACCTCAATCGGGTTTTTGTCTTTTTTTCAGCAATTGAATCACGATTGAGGCAAAGCGCTGGCAACCTCTCCGGCGGCGAGCAACAGATGCTGGCAATCGGGCGGGCATTGATGTCGAGCCTCAAGTCCTGTTAATTGACGAACCATCTTTGGGACTTGCCCCGCACCTGCTTGATGGTCTTTTTGCCAAGATTAAACAACTTACACACGAACAGAATATCGTGGCGGTTATCGTTGAGCAAAATGCTCATGAGGTGTTTAAAATCGCTGATAAGGTCGTCGCTTTAAAGCTCGGAAAGACGACGTATTCAGGGAGTGTGACGGAACTGCGGCGTAGTGATGAAAAACTAAGAGGAATATTTCTGTAAGCAATGGACAATCTTGCCCAGTAAGTGCAAAGCTTTACCGATGGTCACTGGTTTCATCAATCAGCGAAAAGACAATACTGCGGTACCGTAGACTGGATAGTGTAACGGGGCTCACTTGAAATATGTTGAGTGTCTGATGAGGGCTCCATGTACTGATGTTCACACAAGTGCACGTGCGGGAGTGGCGCAATAAACTATATTCATCCGTTTCAATTCCAACTTTATCGATGTTTGCCTAATCCACAATCTCTTTGATTCTGATCGAGAATAAAAACCACGCGCACTTTTGAATTGATTTTTCATAGCTAGTCCTCTCCGAATTCTCCACCATGCGCTCCATGCGCAATACTGGTAGAACATCAATGCGAATTATCCAGCTACTTGTCTTAGCACTAATTGGTACTGCGCTGCCAGTTCAGCTTGCAGTCGTCGATGCGGATGACGAGCGGGCGGCACTGGCTAGAATCATTCGCGAGCTCCAGGTGATTCAGCCATTGATAACGGAGGCCGCGTCACAAGCCAATCAGGATGCCCGCATTCGGTTCCAGTACGACTGGCTGCGCCAGAACCTCGATCGCATCCGTCTCTGGATTCAGTCGCACATCGATGTCCCGCGACCCGAACCCCGAAACTTTTCGCCGCTGCGTGGCAACCACCGCCGGTGATGTCAGATTATGACGACAGCACAGAGCACAACATTTCAGGCGAGATCCGGGTTTATCCATGCAACACTGTTGACGGGCATCGCGCCCGTTGTCTTGGTGCTCGCCTTCATTTGGGTAACGCTTGGCACCTTCCGTGCCTGGCAGAACGGGTAAGTTGTTTTGTTCGATGTGGTTTGGAGCACGCTGCGCACCAGCATCGTGCTCATGGTACTGGGTTTTTATCTGCGGTAATGGTCTTTGGTCGACACCGCATTGGTTCGGGGCGTCCCAGGTATTCATTAGCAGAGGGCAACTCCACCCCCCCGTTACCTCGGAGAGAAAGTAATGATGAAGAAAACAGTAGAACGGATCGTAACGGCAGTCGGGCTGTTGGCGATGTCGGCAAGCTAATCGGCGTGAGCGGCGTTACCTGCCCCGGTAGCACCCAGTGCCGTGCCGGTGGCCGATGATTGGATCGTCTATCTCTGGTTTGTCAAGTTCAACGAAGCTCGCCAAGACAAAGCGAAGTGGGTCGAGGTCGGTGTGTTGGACATCGTCGGTGGATTGCGCTGATCTTTGCCAGCTATCTGCTGACTGAAGCCGCAGGTGTCATTTAACCGATGTCCACGCGTGACGACATTTTAGCCGATCGACTTAATGTGGAGCCGGCGATCTTCAAGGGCTGCTCGTCGTCGGAACTGGATATGATCGTGGGTGTGGCCGCACTCATCTGGTTACCCGTCAGTCTCCTCCTGGCGGGTTTGATGGGTGTGGTCACGACGGGATTTGGATTGGCCGGCGTTGGTGTGATCGGCACCGTAATCGTGATGGTGAGTCTGTTCCAGTGTCTGAAGAGGGGTCGCCCGGACGGCTGCTACTAGCAACAGCTCAGCATCTGGTTGTCCGATCATGGTTTGCGTCACTCGTCATTCATTCGGCGTAGTGGTTCCTGGGATATCGGGAGGACAAAGTATGCGACGTTACCGCACCGATATTGATAATGCCCGTGCCAACCTGCGTTCGCTGTGAGTGGTTATCAGTCTCCAGTTCGTCGTGATACTGGCCCTTTGGTTTTGGCTGGAGTCAGGCGTCAAAGCAACTGACCGTGCATGTACCCCCGGATCTGCGATCCTGGACGACATTATCGATCAATGAAGTTACCGGCGGCCAAATGTTTATGCCTTTGCCTTCTACATCTTCCAGCAGCTCAACCGCTGGCCGGAAGACGATGTGAATGACTATAGCAAAGCAATCTTCCGGATCTTACCCTATGTAACGCCGCGTTATCTGGCGGAACTCATGGCGGATATGGAACTGAAATGGCGATAGAGCGAGCTGGCCTACCGGGTGCGGGGTGTGCATGAGATCGCGTGGCACGGATACGGGAAACGTCGCGTCGATGTTTTCGCGCCTGGGGTTTGGGCTGTCTGGTTTGATCTCGATCTATTCGAATCGGCGAAAGGCATGACCGTGAAAAAGACCGCCATTTGTTACCTTCTGCGGATCGTGAGTCTCTCTATTGATTCGGAAGCGAATCCATGGGGCTCTTGGCGTTGGATGGCTTTGCGAGTAAAGGGCAGCGCCGGCTGGGTGAGTCAGAACTCGGTGTAGATGCCGAGCAAGAGAAATAGCAGGAGGAGAGATCAACGTATGCGAGAAATCAACATCTTCAATCATGCCATCGCCATCTGGCTGGGTTTGGCTTTATTATTGGTACAATCACTGGTCCTTGCCGAGACTGATACACCCGAGCGGATCGAGCGGAAGAAAGCGCCGGCCCGACTGGAACTCTTGGTCGGTCAGGAACAGCGGATTGAACTCCCCGCCACGGTTAAGGTGGGTTTGCCAGCATCTGTTCAGGGACTGCTGCGCACGCAGAGTGTCAACAGGACGGTCTATTTGTTGGCGCATGCGTCCTTTGGGTCAAACCGGCTCATGGTGCGCGAACTCGATAGCTGGCACATCTACCTATTCGATGTCACAACCGTTAAGGAAGGTGTTGTGAGTCATTCTATTCAAATCTATGTCACTGGCACCAGTAAGCCGGATAAGGATAGCGCCACTGTCAGTAATGATGCGGGACAAGATCAGCAAGCTATATTCAGCTAACCCGCTTTGCGGCCCAGCAACCCTATGCACCGTCTCGTCTGCTCAAAGCTCAAGCCGGTATTGTCCGGGCGCCTGTCTCACGCGATCCTGTCGATCTGCTCCATGGCGGCACCGTAGAAGCTATACTATTAGTGGCATGGTGTACCAACGGCCTCTATATCACGGCAGTCAAACTCACCAACCGCACCAACCAAGCCCAGACTCTGGATCCGCGTGACCTGCGAGGTGTCTGGTTGACTGCATCCTTTCAGCATCACGGTCGTCTACTTGATTTCGACCCGGTCGTTTGAAGTCTCGCGCTAGGTATTCCCACGACAATTGCAACCTCTAACCGATTCTTACCCCTGCTCGCTGGCGCCGTGGTACTGATGCTGGCCTTCGTCACCCTGAAGTCCTGTACCGACGAGTAGCGAGTAGAATGATGCGCCCGTCATGGAGGCCGTGCCTCAGGTATCGGCTCTGGATGTGGACAGCTCCGCCGATACCATCAAGATCCTGACGGCCAACCGTCACCAGATCGAGGAAAACGTCACGACCCCGGTCAAGCGTGAGCTGCTCTCCCGTGAAAAGGCCGGCAACCTCACGCAGTTATTGAACGCCGTCCGGCCCGTTTACACCGTATCGCGTACGCCACGCTTATCGGATCGGTCGTCATGACCGCCCTAGTCGGTCTGGTGCAGGGGCAGGTGCGAGATCCCATGCCTTTCAAGATAATCACGGGCGCGGACAACCTGGCCGCGAACGGACTGACTGTGCCTGGTGTACAAGGCATGGTGTGGAGCGGGACGACCATCGAGGATTGGACGCTCTCATGCGTGACGCGGCGTCTTGACTCGGTCACCTTTGTCTTTGAAGACGGCACCATCCGCACCACCTCCGACGATGACCTGGACAACCAAAGTGGCGGCGCGGAGAAGCCATTGGGCTGAATCTCGGACGAACAGGGCATTCCCTGTATCACCGGCGAGCAAAAGACCAATACCCCGGCGTTTCTTACCCAACGAATTGGTGTGATGGCCATTCAGGCCGTCGCTGAAGCGGCAGCGAGTGCCGAGACTACCTCGATCGTGAGTGACGCCGGCAGTGTGACCGGTAGTGTCACCGGCGACACCGGCACCTTCGTGCTGAGCAAGACCATCTCCGGTGGCAGCGAAGAGGCTACTAAGCGGTTCCAGGAGCGCCAGTCCCAGAGCTTCGATGCGGTCTTCGTGTCGGCTGGCGCTAGCATCGCTATTCATGTCGATCGGGAGCTCCACATCGATCTCGATACCACCGGCAAGAAATTGACCCATGAACCATTCATCGACTCTTATCTCAGCGCTCGGCTTGATTAGTCTGGTACTGGCCGGCTGTGCCGGCACCAAGAATGCCGTGCCGCCTCAGGGCGTCCCTTCGATGAAGGCTATCTATGAAGGCCATGTACAGGAGATGAATACACGCGATCCACAGGTTATTCGTCACGAATTTGGAAACCGTCCTATTCTGACGAGCGAGGAGGCCCTACAGGGTTACACTCGGAATACCTTCAACAAGATCAGTGCCCTCTTCCCACGCCTGCCGAATCCGACGCTGGTGATGTACATGTTCCCACATCTGGCTGGCGAGTCACACGCGCCAGTACCAGACTATGCCACGGCCTTCCACATGTTGTGAGCAGGCGGAGTACGCTTTGCCTGGCGAAGTATCGGGCCAGCCTGTCGGTGAACAACGATAAGTTTAATCGAGCAGAAGTCATTTTTCTCCAAGCTAGAGGATCAGTCCGACGACTGCAGGGATAATGCAGGAGGTAGAGCGACGCAGGATGTCAAAGCCGAAGAGTTGTCAGTTACCACGAGACAGTTCAAGCGGATATACAAACGCCAGCCGTCCTTTACCGATCACCTCCCATGGATGGAATACAGCCCGGCGAGTCGCACCTTTTTCCTGGAGGATTGACTCAGTGTCGGTGCCATGTTCGAACTGACCCCGGCCGAGCACCGAGGTGCGCACCCAAAAATTCATGACACAACTGCGCGACGCCATCCACGAAGATGGTTGCTCACCGTGGATATTGCAGGTGTACGTTCAGGACGAGCCGAGTCTGCAGAGCTTCCAGATAACGCGCCTCGACGGTCTCTTTGAGGATACTGCGGTCACACCGGAACACGTTAGCGAGGGTCAGGTCAGGTGCGTGCGTGCGACGCTGTATCGGCGGTTTAAGCCCAATGGCCAGCTGCCGTCAGCCGTTGAGATCGAAGAGGCACTGAACGATGTGACTACCAAGTGGTCACCTCACTGGCCTCGGCCGTGGTACGTGTGCGACGCGGCACAGATGAGGATCTATACGAGTGGTTCAATCCGAAACCGGAGATTGCCGGAGATAATCCCGATAAGTTGTTGGAAATTGCTTCCTGTCCAAGCAACGAAGATCTGCCGTTTGGCCATGATTTCGCCGAACGGCTAACGCTCACCATGCCGCGTTCGGAAAATGCCTCCGCCACACCCGGCGGTTCGACGACCTGTCACATACCCTCGTAACCATCCATGGCCTGCGCCGGAAGTGGGGCACATGACCACGGAGAGCCAGGCCGGTGATCACACCTCCTCCATGTTTGGCCAGTTCCCAGGGCACACCGTGGTGGTGCTGACCCTGACGGCAAGACCCCAGGATTTTACACGCAACCACATCGCCCAGGTTAAACGTGCCGCGGCGGGTGATTCCGTGGAGGCCGCAAACTCCACCAAGGAAAACGCCAAGGCCGTCAAGCGAGAAATGGAGCGTGGTAACAAGCTCTACCCGCTCAGCATCGTCTTCTATGTGCGTGGCAATGATTTGAAGAAACTGCGTGCCAACGTCAACCATCTGAATGCCTTACTGCTGCCCAACGGTCTGTAGTCGATTCTGTACGAAGCCGATCTACTGGCGCTCGACGGTTACTTACGAAACCTACCCATGGCCTACGATGCGTCGTTGAACAAGTCCAGTCGGCGGTCACGGCTAACATTCTCCAGCCATACTGCCAGCCTGTTACTCCTGTATGGCCGATCGAGAGACACAGGGCATTCCGCTTGGTCTTTTTCAACCGCGGTGCAGAACCCATCGTGTTCGATTCACTGTATCTGGCGGGCCGAAAAAAGAACGCTCACATGCTCATTCTTGGGCCCACGGGTGCCGGCAAGTCGGCGACTCTGATCTACTTGCTTCAACAAATGGCCGCCATGTGCCGCTCGCGCATCTTCATCATTGAGGCTGGCGGTTCCTTCTCGCTGCTGGGTTAGCAGTTCCAGGCCCATGGGCTGGCAGTCAATCAGATCACACTAAACCCGAACACGGATGCAAGCCTGCCGCCGTTTGTCGATGCGCTGCGCGTGCTGCAGATGGAGCGTCAGCGCTACTTGCGCGAGGATTCGAATGTCTTGGCCGATGATGACGAGCTGGACGATGATGGAACAGGACGTGATGTCTTAGGCGAGATGGAGATCGCCGCCCGTATCATGATCACCTGGGGTGATGAACGAGAAGATGCGCGCATGACCCGGGTCGACCGGTTACTCATCCGCAATGCTATCTTTATGGCCGTCAAAGAGGCTGACCGAGACCAGGTGCTTACTTGAGGCGTGGTAGTTGCGCTCCAGGGTATCGGTCAAGATGTCAAGTCTGCTGGATCACCGGCGCAACCGGGCCATCGAGATGGGTGGCGGCATGGCGCTGTTCTGCTCAGGTCTTGCCGGGCATTTCTTCAACCGACCCGGTACCCCCTTGGCCGTAGGCGAACGTGACCATTCTAGAGATGTGTATTCTTGCCCGGGAAGGTTACGAGGATGTGGCGCAAGCTCGGTGCCTGGTTCTGGATTGCCGCCCAGAACCTTGAAGACTTCCCGGATGCCGGCCGTAAGATGCTCAACATAATGGAGTGGTAGCTGTGCCTGGTCATACTCAAAGAGGAGGCAGAACAGATTGCATGCTTCAAGGATTTGATCGATGTGCAGCGTAGTCTATTGCTCTCGGCGCGCAAGGAGTCGGGTAAATACGTGGATGGTGTGGTGCTCTCGGACAACCTCGAAGTCTTGTTCCGCAATGTCCCGCCGCCTTTGTCACTAGCGTTCGCAATGACGGAGAAGCATGAAAAGGCGGAACGTGCAACCATTGTGGAGGAACATGGCTGTTCCGAACTCGAGGCGGTTCATATCATGGCAGAGCGTATCGCGAAACATCGTGGAACGTGAGACTCAGTTAGGAGTTGAAACCCACCCAAATTTCCGCTCATAAGTTTTCCGATATTGAGTGGCGATCTGACGAGTGGTCCGATGCACATATGCCTCCGCTCTTTTGAAGGCATCGCTCTCCAGCCATCGTAAATACATTAGGGTAGCATCTAAGGTTGAAACGTATCCTCTATTGTCTGTGAAATCAGCTTTGAGACCTGTACATACAAAACACCATCAACGGATATTTTTTTGCCCAAGTATCTATGATAGAAGCTTCTGAATGCCTTGATTGAGATTCTCGGGTTCAGTATCCTATTGAATACTTGATATTCTTATCTGAAATCCCTTCACGTTCAGCTAGTGATGACTTCGCATCTTCAATAGTTTTGTACTGCCGTCCAATTCGACCCATAACACCTCTAAATTACAACTTCCTTGGGCTACAACAAGCGTAAGACGTCCATCGCGGGATTGCCTTGCAAACTCTATGGGCAGTTCAGGTCCATCAGTTTTCCATTCGTCTTTTATCGGAAGACTTTCTGGGTTCCGTATCAACGATCACCAACCAAGATATAAAATTCGCATAGAGATTTCCTAATGGTTCAATCGACCGCGCTACAGAACGATAGCTTATATGGCTAGATCGGTTTCTCAATATGGCATCAAAAAAGGACTTATCAATGTAATATTTCATGCATCACCCAATATTATACTTGTAGGTACGGATTAACTCATTAAGCGATGAATTCTTGAAACCACGACAATAGTTGCCTCGATTTTCCATATTAAGATCTAATAGTCAGAGACAGTATTCTCGGCTATGAATACCTCTCAATTCATAGCAGCAGCGTTTGTGGCCTTGTTTTGTATGAGCATAGTGCATGCCGATCCTTCGCGCCAGGAAATGTTGCTTGTAGATGTCTTTACCACAACGGACCGGGGGTTCCAGTGAGGATTTGCAGCTGGCACCAAAGAAGCACATAAGAACACTGAAGTTCAAATCTATGAGCTGGATGGCATTCGGCGATTTGAGGCGCAACTGTCCAATAACCTTCCCGCAGACCCGAACCAGTCAAAACAGATCGCCTTGCAACGCATCCAGCAGTTGGACGAGCAGGCGAGAGCATCCATTCAAAATGCGGCTGTCGGTTTGGCAAAGGCCATGCAATATAGAGTCGATCGTTATCCCGCCATTGTGTTTGATGGCAAGGTGGTGGTCTACGATCTGACTGATCTAAGAACCGCGCTCGATCATTACCAGACATGGCAGGCAGTGAATCGGCCATGAAAGTTGCGCACTACGTTTCTCCCTTACTTGCCGCCGTCATCCTTTTTCCAGCTACTGGGAATACAGGCACTATCATCACACCTGGCATTGTCGCCAAAACCACCACGGCAGCGCTTTCCTGTATGCGCTGGATGCCTATCGGGATGTGTTTCTGGCTACGGTGTTCCTGATCTGGATGCAGCGTCAGGACCTCGATCAAAGCTGGTCATTACAATCCGGATCTGGCTGTTAGTACCTACAACGAACTGGGCGGCAACCAGTGAGCCGAGATTCTGGCAACGCTGGGTCTCGTCCAGAAAGCTGCAGTCACGGGCCTGCTTGGTACTTTATTGCCAGTCCCGATCGACGGCGCGGGTAATCGCATCGAAGGAACTACTGATAATCGCGATCGCAAGAACCTTGTTTACCGCGAAACCGGCACCATCGGCCATCCTCTGAGTTCATTCTCCGGACTCGTCGCCGGGATGAAATTGTTGTGTCCGTCGCAGACTACCTCTTTCTTTCCCTATTTCCAGTCAGGACTCGATGCGCTGTCCTGGAGGCAAGAGGCGCCAGAGATCTTCTACCCGGCGAGCTTCATCCCCGGTCTGCGTGAGCTATACACCTGGCCCCTACAAACCTATGGTGGGGTATATCCACGAACTGGCTGGACCGCCCCCGGGCCGAAGAGCCCAAAGCCGTAGCGATCAACGCCCAACGTGTCGGTGACATTGTTACGCGTACTGATCAGCCGCACGTCTATGTCCAGATGACTGGGTCTTCCGGTTTCGGAAAGGTCTGGCCACCTGGTCCATTGGTGGAGAAGGATCGCAGGATTGGAACCTGGTAGATGTTGATCCCACGGCCTGAATCGAGCTGCAATGTCTTCGGAACGAATGATCTCGTCAGTCTCACAGGCTAAGGCGGTGGTCGCGTCGATAGCGCGGGTGACCACGTCTGGAATCTGTGACGGCCCTACAAGTGCTGTCGGCGTCTTGGTCAGTGGCTTTTATTTTCTATCGACTGGATGACCTATCCCCCATGAATAAACGATCTCCATACACTTTCCCCCATCGGCGGATTTTCGTTTGGCTGTTGTTCGGGTTGCTTGGGTTGAATAGTGCCCAAGCCGTCACCAAAGGACCGACGGAAGACAGCCTCTGGTATTACGAGATCGGAGGTACAGAGCCGGTCTCGGCGCCGCCCAATCCATCCGTCGTGTCGGTGATCCTGAGCGGTTCTGCGCAACCTGGTATGGGGTACAGCTGCGGAAAGTTCGATCCGGCCGTCGCCGTGACTAATACGCTGAACAACATCGACGCCGGTGCCGGCAACATGACGAACGCCATGATGGCCGCAGCCAGCACCGCCATTGTCTCGTTTCCGGCGCTGATTTTGCAACGAGCTAATCCCTGTCTCTACGATATGTTCCGGAATGCCCTGCTGCAGGCCGAGTAGACCATGCAGTTGGCCACCAAGCCCTGCGAGCAGATGGAGAGACCGAGATCGCGCAGGGCAAAAAACCCTATGCCGATCTCATCGCCCTCTCCAAGGGCAACGACTGGAAAGTGCAGATGATGATTGGTGGTAATGATGCGGTCACTGCAAAGGATGCCGTCGAATCATCGAACGGTGATAGTGGTATTCCCTGGGTCGGTGACCAAGCAGGGGGAAACAGGTCAGCCTGTTCTGGAGTTCACGGGTGACGTCGTCAAGACAGGCTACAACATCAATATGAACCCGGCCTATCACCACGATGGGTCACGTACCATCGACGTTGGCAACCCGACTGACAGAGATCTGGACTGCCACGGCCGATGCAAGGATTCAAAAATGAGCTGCACTTCCCGTCTTATTTTGGGATGGAACATAAGCCGGTCTTCGGCAGCTTCCCAGAACAAAGGATCGGCTAGAAAATCCTCATTGACAATCACCAGGATGTCATAGTCACTCTTGTAACTGTTTGCATGATCTTCAACCCAATCACCACGGACAAACGATCCAAACAGGATAATCTTTAAAATTCGACCGTGCTTCTTCTTTTCCGGCATCGCACCAGACATGACGGACTCGAACTCTTCAAACAAAATTTCCGTAACCCGTTCCAGTTCCAACTGCTTGGCTGGAGGTAAATGCTCAAGAGATGTTTTCATATGTAATATTTAGCATAAATAAAACAGGATAAAAGAAGAATTCTCCCGTCCTGTTTTATTGTCAGTCGTTGGCTCTTACCCTAATAACGCCAGCCTTGCCCACCATGACACGGAATGGCCTGCTTTTTCGGCAAGCTGTAAGTAGGTTTCTTTTTCGCTGCAGTGCACCCGAAAGCCGACCAAACTGCCACCGCCCCCAGCCTGACTACTGATCCGGGTATTGGCCGGGGGCAATTGCTCCGGCGGATTATCCAGTATGGTTTTAGCCCATTGGCCCAAGCTCAACCCGGCAGCTTTTGCCTTAACGCTGGCGGCGGCAAGTTCGGCCTCGTTCAAGCGTATATCGACACTGGTATAATCCCGCCGGGGCTTCCTCTCCATGACAGGCTTGGATTTAGCCCGAGCATTGGCTTTTTCTTTGTCTCTTAACTTTCCGGGTATGAGTACCTGTTTTTTCGGCGAGCCGTCCGGGTTTGTTTTTTCTCTGGCGGCTCTGTCCCTTTTCAATTTAGGCATTTTCCCTTGCAGAAAATCGCGCAAGGTCGCACCGATCCGCTCGGCGGCTTCGATGGTGTCTTGATCTGATACGTGAGTATATCTCAGGGTCATACTGGTTTTACGGTGACCCAACAATTTTGAGACCATCGGCACCGTTACCACCTTTATAATGACGTGACTGGCGTAGGTGTGGCGCAGGTCGTGAACACGCACGTCCTCAATCCCCGCCATTTTGCAGATGTCGCGCCAAAACATGTCTATGTTATTGTGCGGTAAGGCCTGGTTCTTAATCAAAGAAAACACCCACGGGGTATCAATTTTAAGCTACCTTTTCAGAATGGCTACGGCCTTCTTATTCAGATAAACCTCACGCGGCTCAGTTTTGGTGTCAGACAGTTTAATGGTATTGCCCTTAATCATAGACCATTCAAGCAAGATAATTTCCGGTGACGGCACCCCGTCAACAGCAACAGACGGGTAATGTCCGCCACCTGTTTGTAATCGCGGCTTTCCTTCTCGGCCTCATTGAGCAATTTGGAAAGCCGGGTGATTTTTTCGGCTGACAAGAAACGGTTAAGAACCTTCTTCGGGTTCTTGCGGATCCTCTTGGCCGAGTTGTCTTCAATGTGACCGCAAACAATGGCGAACTCCAAAATAGAAAACAGGATTTCCAAAGAACGATTGGCCCCGCAGGGGTACGTCTTGCTGTAGTCGTCAAACCATCTGGCGACGACGGGCTTGTCGATTTCGTCCAGATATTTCGCGCCAAAACCGGGGATGAGGCGTGAATGAATATAACTGAGCGTTGATCTCTGACCCGATGGTTTGAGCTGGTTTAACTTCTGCTCCATTCATATACCGTTGACGAATTCGTTAAAGCGCGGTGTCTCCGGTTTTCCGTACCTGACCTACGGCCCGTTTTGCAAAAAATCCCGCTTGTTCAGGAAGGCGGCCCGCGCTTCCTTGACGCTCATCAATGGGTAGTAACCAAGGGTCAACTTTCGCTGCTTCCCCTTGATTACAGGCTTGCAGGGTAAATACCTTACGCTCGGTGGTGGTCACACGAGCATCAAAACCAGCAATCTCAGAATCCCAGACAGCGTATTCCTTGTCCTGTGCGGAAAGCTGCTGAACGTATTTTTCTGTAAAGACTGTTTTCATGTTACATAACCCCCCGCGATTGCTGTTGAAACTGCTCGGGCTGTTTTTTGCATCTGCTCGTTGGCAAGGTGGGTGTATTTAAGGGTGGTTTTCGGGTCTTTGTGCCCCAATAACCGCCCAATGGTCAAAATGTGTTCGCCATGCTCAGGGGCTACGCTGGCGTAGGTATGGCGAAGGTCATGCATGTGCACGTTATCCAGTTCGCACAGCTTGCGAATTTCGGCCCAATGCGGGGCAATGAAAAACCCGACAACGTCTTTCTTGCGCACGGCGGGGAAAACCCGCTCGCCGGTTCTGGGGATGGCTTCCAGAACTTCACGGGCGGCGGTGAACAGGTAAATGGTTTTGGGCCCGGTCTTGCTATCAGACAGATACAGATTGCCGTGCCTGTAGCTTGACCAGCGCAAGCCGTCCATTGCCCCTTTTCGGCAACCTGTCAAAATCACCATTTCCAGATAGGAAACCGCAAGCGGTGAAATTTTGCGATAATCGTTAAGAGCAGTGCCAAGCCAGAACAATTCACCAGCCGATAAAAACCGTTTCTTAAGTGCCGTCTTGTAGCGGGGCTTGCCCTTGCACGGGTTGGAATTGCCCGAACGGTAACCGTAAACTTCGGTCTGTTGCATCATCATCGATAAAATGGGCAAAGACCGGTTGGCAATCCTCGGCCTGTTACCAAGAGAGGCGAACCAGCGACCAACGATGGTTTTATTAATGTCACCGATTAGCATTCTCTGAAAAAATGGTAGGATATGTCTTTGATAACTGCCAAGGCTATTTTTGTAGGTGCCGGGCTTCCAATTGCGTTTATAGCGGTCAAAAAACATCCTGCTCACATCTTCAAACAGCATGGTCTCAAGCTGACGCGCTGCTCCCGGCTTCTTGATGTTTGAGATACGGACAGAAGCCAGCTTGCGGGCATCAGCTTCGTTCATCTCCTCTACACTGCCAAGTATTTCCCATTTGCGCCGCCCTCGGTTCTGGCTTTGCGAAAAGAACACTTTTCGCCCGGTGGGATAAATCCGAACACCAAAGCCAAATAATTCCATATCACGGACATTATATTGTTTCTTGCGTGGTCTGAGATTGCGAATTAACTCGTCTGTGAGTTTTTGATTTTCCATTTGTAACGACTCCCGATTTCAACAAATATGTGTGAAATCCATCACTCAGGATCAGTTACATTTAAGTAGCAAAACACAAAAAGCACCGATCCGAACAACGGACCGGGAAACATAAATCGTTGAATTACAGGAACTTGACTGCCTTCTTTCTGCAAAGCAGCGTCGGGTGTGTATATGGTTAACACCAATGGGCGTCTGAGTTTTTCACAGAAAAGGAATTTTATATTTTCATGCTGCAAACCGCAGTTTAACTGGGGTAGCTCCACTTTGCAAGGGGACGGGAGGGGTTGAAAATTAGTTGCGTTCCGGATAGAAGATTTGAAGATTATCCTTGATTAATAGTACGACACCCCACCATTCGACGGATGTTTGATCGTCAAATCCCCCTGGGTGCATTAATGCGGCCCACGTCCCAATGTTCAATTGACGAACGAAACGTTATCCTTAACTATGTATCATTACGGGAAATGTTTGGGGAATTGAATGTGGAATATTTTGTTGCAGCGGTTATAGGGCATATACTTTATCTGGTTTATAAAAAATATAATGCCTCGGGCAAGTATACCAATGATTCCCAAGAATATACTATTCAATTCGAATATGACGCAGGAGACTACGACGACTATTCAGATCGTTCTCCACTTGTTGAAGCTGACTTCATAGCACCCGGCGAACAAACAACTGTAAGCGGCCATCAAATAAGTGGCGGGGTGGTTTATGTCGGCAAGCTAGGCAAACGTCCCCACTGGGATACGCCGAAAGCATATATTAATCTCGATGCCAATGTCTCTACATCTGGTGAAGATGTTTTTGGCGATAGCATGAATTACTGGCCGAGCTATAGCGGGATTTTGCCGGAAAGCCGTTTGGCATATCTTCGCTGGCTGTCCTCCGGGCGACGTGATCCTGAATATGAGATCGGTTACGTGTTTTTGTTCTTCTATGGCCTTGAGCAACGGCTATTCAAGGATGGCGCTTATGAAGATGCTCCGGCATTGATTCAAGAGGTTATCGAGCTTCGCAAAGTCTATGGCGACAATGGATCATTCAACAGATACAGCCAGAGCTTTCTTGATATGGCGGCATTGTTAAATGACATTGAGGCTGGTGAAATCAACTATGAGCCAATGGCTGAGCCGCGCAGAAGTTGGGAGTTCCCCTTGCGGTTAAGAGCGGCCATCGGTTCTGAAATCAAGGAAAACGGTGTTATCAGAGCAGATCTTGCTCTTGATTGGTGGGCCGCCAGTCGGGAATGCCAATTATCTCCCGCCGTTCGCCGGGTTTTCTCTGAACTGCGACAAGTATTTAGCTTGCGGTTTAATGCAAAATTTCCGGATGGCTTGAAATTTGCCCCGCCCAAAGCCCAAATCAAGGATGGCTATCATTCTACCAGCGGAGATTTCAACACAAGCATCTCTCTGGACTTGCCAGATGTTCGAAATACCAAGGCCCCGCTTAAAAAGATAGACGTAATTGCTCAAGACTGCATTGAGGAGTTAAAAGGCTACGGTCGCGTCAAAGACGGCAGATGAGCTTCGGGCGTGGCTCAAACAAACCACGAATGATAATTTAGCCTCGGTCGCGATTGCCGATGTATTTGAGAAAACGGGCGTTGAGTTCGGAGGCAAACTGACAGCCGCCAAAGTTCGCAAGGTCGCATCCGTTTTGAACTTTGTCGGATATAGCATCGGGCCGCATCCTGATTTTGACGGCAAATGCGATGCTGGTAAAAATGTTATGCTTTTTCGCAACCAAGGAGAAAGCAAAGCTCAGGCCTCGGAAATCTATCTTGGCGTTGCCCATACACTGACACTTTCCGTAGCCGTAGCCAATGCAGACGGTGAGATTTCTACGGATGAAAAGAAACACCTTCGCGAAATGATCGCGTCGGAAGGAAAATGGCTTTCTGCACCTGAACAAAATCGCTTCGCCGCTCACCTCGAAGGGCTGATGGCTTACCCGCCGACCTGGGCGGCACTTCAAGGCAAGCTCAAGAAGTTGTCGCTGAAAGGGCGGCGTTTGACGGCCCGGTTCGCGTTGGCAACAGCGGCGGCGGATAGCCGTATTGATCCTGGCGAGGTTAAATTGCTCGAAAAGTTATATGCTTTAATGGAAGTTGATAAAAACCAACTCTACACCGACCTGCATGCTTTTGAAGGTGGCCCGGTCGATCAACCCGTTTCCGTCAGAGCAACGGACCCAAAGACCGATTACGCAATCCCGGCAAAACCAAAACCTGCACCAAAGGCTGACGAGGCAATTGTTTTGGATATGTCACGTGTCGAGCAGGTCCGGCAAGATACACATGAAATTTCACAAATGCTTTCAGAGGTATTTGCCGACCCCGAGACGGCGACGGAAGCCGAACAAACATTGGAAGTCGAGGTTTCAATTGAGACGGAAGATGAAAGCGAGACCTTCGCTGGCCTTGATGCTGACCATAGCTTGCTTCTTGATGAGCTTCTGGGGCGTTAGCACTGGCCGTATGAAGATTACGAACGCTTGTGCAAAGAGTTCGACCTGATGACTGATGGTGCACTTGAAATCATCAATGACTGGGCGTTTGATGCCCATGACGATGCGGCCATTGAAGATGGTGATACGCTGGTGATTAACAAGGAACTGTTGCAAGGAGTCCCGGCATGAGCAAACGTCAAATCAAGTCCCGCGAACGGGACGCCGTCATTCAAGCCATAAATGCCGGGGCGGTTCCTCGTATCGGCATCCAGCCTATTGCTGTCGGGCGTTCAAAAGAAACCGATGTCTTGCTCAAGGATATTGAAAAGATCGCCGATGATGGCTCGGCCATTCGCTTTATCATTGGCGAGTATGGTACTGGCAAAACATTCTTTCTGAGCCTGGTTAAGCAAATTTCGCTTGAAAAAAAACTGGTGGTAGTTTCTGCCGATCTTGCCACGGATCGCCGCCTCCATGCCACGGGCGGACAGGCGCGGAATTTGTATTCTGAACTCATGCGCAATTTGTCAACGCGAACCAAACCAGACGGAGGCACACTGCAAAACATCATAGAGCATTTTATCTCTGATCTGGCCCGAAAGACACGAGCAGAAAACATTGAGGTTGAAGAGTTCATCAATCGCGAACTATCCTCCCTTGAAGGCCTCGTTGGCGGATTTGATTTCGCAATCGTTCTTTCTGCTTACTGGCGTGGTTTTGATGAGGGTGATGATAGTTTGAAAGGTTCAGCCCTTCGCTGGCTCAGGGGCGAGTATTCAACTAAAACCGAAGCCCGCAAGGATTTGGGCGTTCGCACCATTATTGATGATGCTTTTTTTACGATCACCTCAAGTTGATGGCAAAGTTTGTCGAGATCGCCGGGTATGGCGGTTTTATGGTGTCCATTGATGAAATGGTCAACCTCTACAAGCTCAACAGCACGCAGGCCCGTAACGCCAACTACGAACAATTACTGTGCATCATCAATGATGTGCTACAAGGCACATCATTGTGGGTTGGCTTTGTGTTTGGTGGCACCCCTGATTTCTTGATGGATACCCGACGCTGGGTCTACAGTTATGAAGTCTTGCAATCCCGTCTTGCCGAAAATCAATTCACCAGAAACGGGCTGGTTGATCTCACCGGGCCAGTCATTCGGCTGCAATCCCTGACCCCGGAAGAGCTTTACGTGTTACTCACCAACATTCGCCAGGTGTTCGCACTTGGTGATGAGGATAAGCACCTGATACCTGATCAGGCTTTAAATGCCCTTATGGCTCATTGCAACGACAAAATCGGCGAAACGGCTTGGACGGACTTGTTAAGCAATACCGAGATAGAAGTTGAAGCCCCGCTTGATGATGAAACAGACGAATTGCCCGGCGCGGTTCCTGCTGAGGGTGACGATGAACTCACAAGTTTCCGGCTCTAATTCCGCATCAACAGCGTTTGACCAACTTAACCCTGCGGTTCAAAAATGGATTTGGAAGCAAGACTGGGGAAGCCTTCGCGCCATTCAGAAGAAAGCAGCCGCACCAATTTTGGTAAAACAGTGCGATGTCATCATCGCGGCGGCAACGGCTGGCGGGAAAACCGAAGCGGCATTCCTGCCCGTAATTTCAAACTGTATTGAACAGAGCGGCGAGAGCTTCAACACCCTCTACATCAGTCCCCTGAAAGCATTGATCAACGATCAGGCGCTGCGAATGGAAAGCCTGTGTGAATTAGCAGAACTCGACATGACGCCGTGGCATGGGGATATTTCGGCATCGGTTAAAAACAAGGCACTCCGTAAACCGCACGGACTGGTTCTAATAACACCGGAATCTCTTGAAGCCATGTTCGTTCGCCGGGGTTCTCAGGTAGTCGCACTTTTCGGCGCGTTGAATTATGTGATTATCGACGAATTACACGCCTTCATCGGAACAGAGCGGAGCATTCAGCTTCTTTCGCTGCTCAGTCGGCTGGAGCGCGTCCTGAAGCGCCCTGTTGTGCGAATTGGCTTGTCTGCCACCTTGGGCGATATGGACATCGCGGCTCAGGCTCTGAGGGCTGGAGCAGAAACACCACCGGAAATCATCCTTGATGATGCGGACAGTTCGGAACTGTTAGTGCAGGTTCGAGGATATGAATTAGATGGTGATCCTGAAAATGAAAACTCATCATGGGCCGTAGAAAGTCATTTATTCAACACACTTCGGGTGATAGCAATTTGGTTTTTGCCGGGTCGCGTCAAAGAGTTGAAATCATGGCAGACCGTCTTCGGCGCATGTGCGATGATATGGGCGCACCGAACGAATTCTTCCTCCATCACGGCAACCTGTCAAAGGAACTGCGTGAAGACCTGGAAAAACGATTAAAGGATGGCAAGTTGCCCACAACTGCCGTGGCGACAACCACTCTTGAGCTTGGCGTTGATATTGGTGATGTGGTTAGCGTGGCCCAAATCGGCGCACCTCATTTCATCGCCGGATTACGGCAACGTCTGGGCCGCTCCGGGTGGCGTGGTGACGCTCCCAGCGTTCTGCGTATTTATGCCGAAGAGCAACCCTTAACGCCCAAGTCATCCTTCCCTGACCAATTACGACAAGATACGGTTATGTCAGTTGCTGCCGTTCGCTTGCTAATTGAAAGGTGGTGTGAAGCCCCCCACGGTGGCGCACTGCACCTGTCAGCATTAACCCATCAGGTTTTAGCCAGGTTTTAGCCTTGATAAAACAATACGGTGGCATGGGTGCGCCGAACCTGTACCGCCAGTTATGTGCCGAAGGAGCCTTTCGCAACGTAGATGAGGCTTTGTTTATTCGGCTGCTGCGCCAAATGGACAGCGAGGAAGCCCGCTTGATCGAGCAAGCCGATGACGGCGCTTTGCTGCTGGGTGTAGTCGACGAGCGGATCGCAGATCGCTATGATTTTTACGCTGTATTCCAGACAGTCGAGGAATACCGACTTGAAAGCGCCGGGCGAACCCTCGGACAACTTTCGGCAACGTCCATGCTGACCCCGAGCAATATATCATTTTTGCCGGAAAGCGCTGGCAGGTTGAAGGCATTGACGCCGATGCCAAAGTCGTGCGCGTGATCCCTGCGGCTGGAGGAACGCCTCCATCATTCGACGGCCTAGGCGGTGAAGAGATCAGTGATCGGCTGGTTGAGGAAATGTACAAAGTATATCATGGTTTAACCCCAGTACCGTTTTGCGATGCTTCTGCCAAACAATTTATTGATGAAGGCCGGAGAGCCTTTACGGCTTCAAACCTTGACGAAACGGGCATGTTGGCAAGAGAAAACGAAGCATACCTTTTCCCATGGCTAGGAACCCGCCGTCAGACAACGCTATGCCACTGGCTCAACACCTATGACGGCATAAAGGCAGAATGCGAAGGTGTAACCATCCGTGCCAACGCCACGCGAAATGAGCTGCTACAGGCCCTGTCAGAAATGGCAAACAGCCCGACCCCCGATCCAATGTCCCTCGCTAAAAAATCAAAATGAAGGACGAACAGAAGTATCACGAATATCTAAGCGATGAGTTGCTGGATGAAGAGCTGGCACGAGATTGGCTGGATACTGCGGGTTTGCTGGAGGCTGTTAAACGGATAAAACTGCCATGATAGCTTGAGTAAATAGCTTGAAACGAAAAAACTATACGATTTGCACAAAGGAAACAGTGATGAATTCGACCGAATATGAAAAAAACGTAGCTGCGATGAAAGAAATATTAAAAAAATTGGGCTGGGAAGGTTCAACTGGCCCACCTATCATTATAGGTGGCGATGGCGTTCCATATAAATACGATGGACAAACTGTGGCCTATGTCGCAACGAAACTTCTCACCAACCAGTTATTAGTTGTGGAAAAATAATCTATGTTTAGCCTTTAAGTGAACTTTTTCTTGCAAGTCCAATTTTTAACAACCACCAAATTGGATGGAAATGGATGGACAAATGGCTGGCGGCATGGCATTTTAATTGGATGAAAATGGATGTTTAATTAGATGCCATCATGGAAACCGGAATTAATAGCGCAACATTGAAGATCACCAACGTCATTCTTGGCCTGATTACCGAGATTGACGAATTTAAGGGGACATGGCGGGCTATCGGGCGGATTGCGCCGGAGCGGCTTTCCAGCTTGCGTCGGGTGGCGACCATTGAGAGTATCGGTTCATCCACCCGCATCGAAGAGGCCAGGTTGCCAGATCGCGAGGTTGAATCCATGCTTTCAAGCATCGACATCAAGTAATTTTCTTCGCGCGACGAACAGGAGATCGCGGGCTACGCCGATTTGATGGAAACGATTTTTTCCAACTGGGATGCCATTGAGCTTACCGAGAACCACATCAAACAATTTCACCGCGACCTGTTGAAATATTCCGACAAGGACGAACGCCGCCGGGGCGAATACAAAAAACTGTCCAATAATGTGGAAGTCTTCGGGCCGGACGGGGAAAGCCTTGGCGTGGTTTTTGAAACGACCCCGCCATTTGACACACCACACCGCATGAGGGAACTGATTGACTGGACACGGGAAGCCCTGGAGCTGGGCGAATTGCACCCGCTGCTGATTGCGGCAATTTTTACCGTGGTCTTTTTGGAAATCCACCCATTCCAGGATGGCAACGGGCGCTTGTCGCGCATCCTGACAACCACCCTGCTGTTGTTGCTGGCGGGTTATGCCTATGTGCCTTATGGGATCGCTTGAAAGCGTCATTGAGCAAAGCAAGGAAGCCTATTACCTCGCCCTGCGCCAGACACAAGGCACGATCCGCTCCGAAAGCCCGGACTGGTAACCGTGGATCGGTTACTTTCTTAAAGCCTTGCAGCAACAAAAAACGCGCCTGGAGAGAAAGATTGAGCGCGAACACTTGATCCTTGGCGACCTGCCGGAACTATCGGTGCAAATTCTGGAAATCGCCCGCAACCACGGACGTGTCACCATCAGCGAAGCCGCCAACGTAACGGGAGCCAACCGCAACACCATCAAAGGCCATCATCAAGTCTCTGGCTGATAACAACCATCTGACCAAACATGGCGCGGGCAGAGGCACATGGTATTCGCTTTCCTGAGCAGCGAACACCATGTGTGGATCATGCTCAATCGGTGAGTAGTGCCTCCAGTGCCGCTGTCCTTGTCCAGCAAGCCAGCGATAGCCCGACGGCTTTGACGACGGTTATGTATTGCTGGTGTTCTTCATTGGGAACACAGGCGTTAAACCTGACAGATCGGAGGCCCCGCTTTGAAGGGGGTGGTAACTCTGCTGGCGGGTTTTTCAGCTTTGAGCGGAACCAGTCGGCAATGCTCAAGCCTTCTTCCTTCACCTTCCCTCTGACGATTTTTTCCTCGGCTTCGTTTAGCCGGAAAGTTACGTTTTTTTTCTTCACGGATTTCGGCTTTGGTTTCAGCTTGGGGACATCCGCCGCCAGCACGCCAAGCAAGCCTTACAGGGTTGCGCCAACCCGTTCGGCGGCGGCTTCGGTTTTCTTGTCGGTTACATGAGTATAGCGCAGAGTCATACTGGTTTTTCGATGACCCAACAGTTTGGACACCATCGGGATTGTTACCCCCTTCATTACCGCATGGCTGGCGCAGGTATTGGCGCAGGTATTGGCGCAGGTATTGGCGCAGGTATTGGCGCAGGTATTGGCGCAGGTATTGGCGCAGGTATTGGCGCAGGTATTGGCGCAGGTATTGGACACGCACGTCTTCAACACCCACCATTTTATGCGCTTCTGCCAAAAATTCGGAACGCAATTCCGTGGCTTGTTCGGGTATCTTGTCTGTGGAAATAGCCAACCACTTTTGCTGCGCGGTTGCCGCTTGATGATAGCAACAGCTTTCTTGCTCAGATAGACCTCCAGAGGCCCGGTTTTAGTGTCTGGCAATTTCAAGACATTGCCCCGCACCATGTCCCGTTTCAGGTGGCAAATCTCCCGGTGGCGACACCCGGTTAACATCAGCAAACGTATAATGTCCGCGCTCTGCTTATAGTGCGTCCCCTTTACTTCCAGCCGTTCCAGCACGTCAGATATCCGGCTGATTTCTTCACTGGATAGAAAGCGGTTGAGGGTCTTCTTTGGGTTCTTGCGAATGCCACGCGCCTTGTTTTCTTTCAGGCGTCCACAAACGATTGCAAACTCCAGAATGGAGAGCAAAATTTTCAGCGCACGATTGGCCCCGACGGGGAATTTCTTGCTGCATTCATCGAACCATCGGCTTGTCGATCTCGTGCAAAAACAGGTTGCCATATTTTGGTATCAGGCGGGAATTGATATAGCTTTGGGTAGATCGCTGTCCGGACGGTTTGTACAGGGCAAATTTTTGTTCCCGCCAAATGCCGTTGGTAAATTCATCAAAGCGCGGCGTGATGAACTTTTCCTGCACCGCTGGTTCGCCCATGCCAAGCTGGTTCAGAGCTTCAAAGTATGATTGCCGAGCCTGTTCCTCATTGACCACCGAGAACCGCCCAAGGGTCGCCTTGCGGCTTTTCCCCTGCACGTCCATTTGCAGAATGAAGGCCCTATAGCCGCTGGGCTTAACCCGAACACCGTAGCCATAAAGCTGATTATCCCAGATGGTGTATTCTTTCGTGCCCGGTGTAAGCTTCTGAATGCGTTGATCTGACAGTTTGATTTTTATGGCTCACATCTCCCCGCTGATGGCAACGGATACCGCCCGCGCCGTACTTTGAATTTGCGCATCGGCAAGGTGAGAATATTTCAAGACGGTCTCCGAGTCACGGTGTCCCAGTAATCGCCCGATGGTAATAATATGTTCGTCATGTTCAAGAGCCACGCTGGCGTAGGTGTGGCGTAGGTCGTGCATTCGCACATCTGCAATCCGGGCTGATTTTCGGATTTTATGTCAGTGTGGGGTTATCATCCCCTCGGTGATCCCTTGGGAAATTGTCTCGCCTTTTCGCTGTTTTACCCCAGATAACACAAAAGAGGAAGTTCTCGGGATAACATCCAGAACGGCACGAGCCTGTGAAGAAAGGCAAATAATTTTAGGCCCGGTCTTGCTATCGGGCAAATACAGATTGCCGTGTTTGTAGCTTGACCACTTCAACCCTGCAATTTCCCCTTTCCGGGGCACTATGTTAAAATCATCAAATGCAAAAACAGCACTATTTGGGGATGGCTCTCCCGGTATTCTATCAGGACCTTGCCAACCCGTGCTAATTCCGGCTTGGTCAAAAACCGTTCTTTCGAGCTGGTCCTGTAACGGGAATACCCTTTCGCCGGACTGGAATTGTCCGCACGGTAGCCATAGATTTCAGCTTGCTGCATTATAACGGATAACACAGGCATGGCACGATTGGCAACGCCGGGCCTGTTGCCAAGGGATGTGAACCAGCACACAACATGGCTGCGCTCAATCTCGCCAATTTTCATGCCTTCAAAAAATGGCAGAACATCTTTTTTGTATACGTTATAGCTGGTCTTTGCCGTGGTGGATTTCCAGTTACGCCGATAGTTATCAAGCACCTGTGCGACTGCTTTCTCAAACAGCACATCGGGCATGGTTGGAGCCATCCCCGCCCCGTCTGCCGTACAAGCCAATGCCAGCTCCCGCGCTCTGGTCAGGCTGCACTGGTCTACCGTGCCAAACCTTTGTTGTTTTCGCCTGCCCTGAATTTGCATCTGAGCAAAAAACATCTTACGCCCAGAAACATAAACCCGGATGCCAAGCCCCGGCACTTCAGTATCACGCACAACATATTCTTTTTTGCGCGATTTCAATCCATCAATAAGTTTCTGGGTAAGCCTTTTCTTTTCCATCGGTTTTCCTCGTTGCTAAATCAGTTGAAAAACCGCTGCAACGGAAAGTAAACAAAGCCCCACTATTCTGTTACAGCGAGCAACAATGTAAATATTTTTTCGTTTAATGTGAAGGACTTAACCCTGTTCTCTTCTTTGGAAAAGAGTCTGGTGTGTTTAACCGGTTCGAACTTGATCTAGGCAAAACGATCCAGGAGAAAGCACCGAGTATCGTGAACGCTCTTTCCCGTCTTAAAGAGGTGAGAGACTTCATCACACAAACGGTCTCAGCGGAGTTCAGGAAGCTGACGACCGACGCAACCACTCTTGACGGCAGCAAGGTTGCCGCAATTGTCCGTGATGTACCCGGACTGGCAATTGAGGTCTTCGAGGGATATCTGTAGATGACGATTCTCTGTGGTTCCTCCAATTCCAAGTTCGGACGCCTTTGCAAAGGCAACTTGCGGTGCATTCTGTATGGTTCTGCAGAGAATTCTTCTCAAGGCTCGGCAGGTGGGACACCTCTGAAACACATTCAGAGTTTAAAGCTATCCACGCAGTGTCTCGCGCGCTGGATCTGCTGTCACTGGCTCTCTCAGCTATCTGTGCTGATACTGCAGTGCGACGCGGCGATAGTCCGGATGGTTGGGCCCGCCAGATCGCTCTTAAGGTCGCAATGAGCGATCCGGAATTCTGAACTACTCAACGCTCGTTAATCGAAGACCAACTTAAGTTCCTTACAACCGATGTATGGTAACTGGAATTCACGGGTTATGGGCTTTACCCGAAACCACCTAAGGTTTCACAGCTACCGGATGACGATTGCGTTACCCTTGCTATCCGGCGGTTTTGACAGCTTTGTTGGTGCTATCGACCTCGTCGCTGACGGTAAGAATCCTTTTGCTGTCAGCCAGGTTGTGGCTGATGATAAGCAATCGCAAGCGGACTTTGCTGCGAAGATCGGTGGTAGACTTGATCATCTGCAACTCAACCATAACGTCGAATGTCAGGGTGAGAATGATCGTTCACAACGCGCACGATCATTCATATTCCTTGCCTACGGCGTTTTGGTTGCCAGCGCGCTAAAGCGCTATAAGGATGGTGAGCGTGCTGACTTATATATGTGTGAGAACGGATTAATATCGATTAATCCGCCCCTCACGCCGGCAAGGCTTGGTAGTCTTAGCACGAGGACTACCAAGCCGGTGTTTCTGTAACTATTTCAGAAATTGCTCAATGTCGCTGGACTGAATGTCACCATTCGCAATCCTTATCAATTTAAGACGAAAGGCGAGACACTCTGTAAATGCAAGGATCAGGCATTTCTTAGGAAGCTCGCAGCAGAAACGACCAGTTGTGGGCGCTATACTCGCAACGGCAGGCAGCACTGCTGGCGCTGCCTGCCGTGCCTAATCAGACGCGTCGCATTCTATACGTGGGGCGAAAACGACAAAACACCTTATGTCTGGCTGACTTGTTTAAGAACAATATACAGCACGCCCGCTCTGATGATGTGCGCTGCGCAGCGATGGCCGCAGCGCTTGTCGATGTGGAAGGGATAGATGGATTGGCAACTATCGATCTAAATGCCTTTACTATGGGTGACCTCGCTCCTTATAAGGACATACTCACTCGTGGAATCAAAGAACTGAGCATTTTTTTGGCAGCAGCAGGCGTGTGACGATCGACTGTCACTACCACCTCGACCTATACCCGGACCAGCATGAGGTTGCACGGGAGTGTCGTGAACGAAATCTCAACGTACTTTCTGTAACTACGACGCAGAGTGCGTGGGAAGGAACCTCGGCTCTAGGTGGAGGCGCGATAATAACTGCACTGAGCCTTAACCCTCAGCTCACACACGAGAGAAAGGCTGAGCCGTCGTTATTCGATCGATTACTACCCGGCTGTAATTATATGGACTAGATGGGACTCGATGGGGCACATGAGTTTAAAGCCCATTGGCAAGATCAGATTGATGTTTTTCGACACGTGCTTAATGCGTGCAACGGACTTGACGGTAAGATTATGTCGGTTCACAGTCGACGAGCAAGCACACAGGCACTCGACCTATTAAAGCAATATTCAGGGGTGAGTACGCCGATTCTTCACTGGTTCACATGAACGGTGTGTGTACTGGATCGGGCTATTTCTCTGGGGTGTTGTGTTGGGCCTGCAATGCTCATGAGCAAGCGCGGGAGAGACCTAGTGATGCGAATGCCACGAAAACGTGTGCTTACAGAGGCCGATGACCACTTTGCACAACTAAAAGGAAGATCGGTTTTTCTCTGGGAGGTGGATGTGGCAGTGGATGCCTTGGCGGAATGTTGAGAATCTGATCCAGGTTCAGTAGAGTAATCTTTGAGAGAGAATCTGGTGACTTTGTTGGCTGGTGTATCGATATGCCCGAATCATAGGTTTAGAACGGACAATTGGCTTATATAATTCCCTCAGATATATCCCGCCTTGCTCTTTCCGGCGCCCATCAACCGGAACTCGAAACGCTTCATACCTTAAAAACTGAGTTGCCAAACGACTACACTGTTTTTCACGGTGTTCATTGGATGCATGAACGCAAGGGTTGGGCGCATTTTTGGGAGATAGACTTTGTTGTTCTGAACCGCTTCGGAGATCTGTTGTTCATTGAACAAAAGAATGGATCTCTCAGCGAGGATGAAGAAGGGCTTCGGAAGAATTACCAAGACGGCGCCAAGAGCCCAATTGATCAGGTTCATAGGTCAATTGACAAAGCACGGGAAAAGTTTCAATGGCGTCATGGCAAACAACGGTAGCTACAAGTCAACTATCTTGTCTACCTTCCCGATTATCGGGCCAGGGACCTGAACGCTGCCAGCTTGGATGGGTCACACGTCGTTGATGCACAGCATGCCGACTCCTTGTCCAGTCGAATCCAGGAACTGCTGGGTGCGGATGTTTCCGCTAGTAATGGCTGATACGACAAGGTTCATGAATTTTTCTGCCGGACCTTTGAGGTAGTACAGGATATTCAGGCGCACAGGGATTCGCATGAACGCATATTTGTTCGACAGGTTGGTTCCCCGCACCGCCGTATTAACGAACCTCGAGATGACGCTGTTCCGGCTGCGGTTTGCAGGAACCGCTGGGAACGGCAAGAGCCTGGTCGCCAGGCATTTCTTTGCGAGAGCTTCCTCGGAGAGTAAGAAGGTCTTATTGATCTATTTTAATAGGCCTCTTGCCGAGCGGCTCAAGGGTCGGGTTCCACGAAATGGTCTTGTCGATACTTTTCACGGATTCTGTGTCGAGTTTTTGAAGAGCAGGTGGTTGGCATCTAATTTTGAGTAGGCGGGTGTAGATCCTGAATTCTGGCGGCGAATTCCAGAATTGGTAACTGCAGAGTGTATTCCTGAGGAATGGATTTTCGATTCGTTGGTGGTCGACGAAGACCAGGATTTTGACCAGGAATGGCTTGAGATCCTGATGCTGTTCCTACGCGACGAGGCAGATGTTCTGTGGCTCGAAGACCCCGATCAGAATCTTCATGGGAAGCCGTCTGTCGTCGCCGATGGCTTTGTGGGATATCAGCGCCAAGTGAACTGCCGTAGTCCGGAATCCATTACCCGTTTTATCCGAAACACGCTGCCCTTTGACTTCGAAGTGGGTAACGGCCTGTCTGGGATGAAAGTAGGCGTTCATGGATATGAGAAAAGTGAGAAGCAGCCGAAATCCGTCGCAAAAATTGTTCAGAAACTGGTTCGCCGTGGGTTCTCACACGATGACATGGTGATTATTACCTGCCGCGGAGCACACAATTCTGTATTCAGTGAGATCGAGCAGGTCGGTGGTATCAGGCTTCGTCATTTCACAGGGGATTACGACATTCAAGGAAACCAGATTCTGACCGACGACCAGCTGACCTTCGACAGTATTTATCGGCTCAAAGGGCAGGAAGCGTCGGCCGTCATATTGGTTGATGTCGATCTTCAGACTGATCGAATTGATAGAGATGAACGGCTGCTCTATTGCGATATGACAAGAGCAACTGTCAGGCTGGATATGGTCGTTTGCACAGGTAATCCAGAAAATCATCGGTTTCTGAAGGTATAGATGGATCGTACTGAGCGCTTTTACAAAATCGACCAACTTCTGCAAAAGATACGGGCAGTACCTCTGATGGTGTTGGTTGAGTAGCTTAGTGTCTCATCCGCGACGACAAGACGTGAAGGGAGTGGAAATTTAGGGTTTATATGAAATGGGATGGAGCAATACTGAAATTTCTTTTGGTACCTGACGCTAGCACGGCTCGCCGCCTGCGGCGCATCTTGGCGGAGCGAAGCGTGTTTTCCAGCTTCGTCGTTGGCACCTGGACTGAGCTGGTGGAATGGGCGTGTCGTGCATACTTGGTACCGATGGCAATCAAAAACTACGACAGCGACTTCAAAGGAGCAGCGGAAGAGCTCGAAGGTGCATTCTGAAGCGAGAGTCTATCGGTTGCACCTGTAGAAACCGGTGAAGTGATCAAGTCTGCACTCATACAGATCGTTTCTGCCGTTGATCCACTGAACGCGATTGAAATTGCTGGTCTGGAGGAACTCCCAGAAAGACCACGGCGGCATCTCGATGATCTGTTCCGTCTAGCCAGGTTGCTAGAAGGCCGGTTGCCTTAAGAACTGTCCATGATGCAAGCGCTGCTTTTGGCGGATTCTGACGATGCACTCCATCTCATCCGTGTGTACCACATAGAGAGCATTCCCCGGTTGACCAGATGACAGACCCAGCTGGTCGAAAAACTAAATCAGGATGCGGATAAGTTCCAGGAACATCGGGACGATACGTTGCCAAGATTCTGAACAATGTGCTGGGTAGCGGCATTGCAGGGTAGCCCGGCAGCGCCCTGCACGTACTCCAAAAGCAGATGTTCGAGGCTGTCTCAGATAGAGGCGAAGTAGATGGATCGGTACAGTTGGTCGGTATCCGGGGCTTCCTGCAAGAAGCGGAAGTTGCAATTGGCATGGTGTAGAACATGCTGGCTGAAAACCCGGACTTAGAACCCTCCGACATCGGCCTGCTGATACCCGATAGTTTCGAATATGCCACGATGCTGGAGGATGCGTTTCATCTCGGCGGCATAACGCTTTCGGGGCTACCAGTGGAACGCTGGCGTCGTGACCTTGGCCTGGATGCCGTCTTTCATTTTCTGTATTGCCGACAAAAACCTGCGCCTGCCATGGCCTTGGCAATCTGCCTGTCATTGCCGCTGATGCCCTGGTCCCGCGAGGAGATGGCGGTGCTGGCGCAAGCGGTGATGGACGGTGATTACTGTTGCATCCGCTGCCCTCCATCGACCGGGACGGGCGGATCATGCTGGATCTATTGCGGGATGATGACAGCGAACCTGCATCATTAGCCAAGGCGCTGCAGAAATTTGTGTCTTTACTGCGAGGCAGCGAGGATCTTGTTGGGCATATCCAGCAGGCCAAGGTGGCGGTCGAACAGCTGCGCGAGGAATTGAATAACGTTACGGGTATCGATTGGGCGGCATTGCGTCGGACCGTGAGCCCGAAGTTCATTACCTTTGGTGAACCGCCCGATTTCAATCTCGAAGGCGTGACAGTGTGGCGGGAATCCCAAGAATCCTGGCGACCCGTAAAGCGCTTAATTATCCTTGGTTTTACGCGGGGACATTACCCGTCGGCCTTGTCCGGCGATCCGGTTTTCTCGGCAGATGATCTGGAGTCCATTCGTGTGCTCACGGGCCTCTCCGTCAGCACACCATCGGAAGTACTGGAAGCCAGGCGCCTGCGGTTCAAGCGGCAGTTAGGTGCTGTTTCCGAGTCGGTAACCTTTCTTGTTCCTCGCCGTGACCCAAGAGGAGAGAGACAATCACCCTCAGAGAGCTTAATGTTCATGCGTCAGTTATTCGCCGTCCCGGACCCAGCCGACGAAAGGGTCGTCGAACTGAATTCTGCTGATGACAGATTACTGGTTCGACACTTGGCCTTGGCCACCCCGGCATCTCCACAGTCGTCTCGCGCTCTTCTCGCCGAAGACTTGAATTTTGATCGTGATCTACTGGCCTTGCGAACCAACGAAGAAAGACAGTTAAAGCCCGAATCGCCGAGCAGTCTGGAGGCGCTGATAGTCTTCAGGTTAGCTTGGCTGCTGCGCCGTGTCGAGGCCGAGCCTCTGTTGTGGGTACCGTGGAGTCGGCCGACTGTCCTTGTTGGTGACGCTTGCTCATAAGGTGTTCGAAGGCCTGTTCCGTCCCCGAGGGGCACTGCCCGAGCCAAGCGAGATTCCTGGGCGTGTAGAAGCGTTTTTGGACGAAGCGATTCGACGCTAGGTGTCTTTTCTCCGGTCTTCTCAGTGACAGGTGGAGCGGCGGCATTTTGCATCCGAAACCATCAAGGCCGCAATGACGTGACGCGATATACTGGATCAATTGGGCGCAGAGACCATCGCCAGTGAGGCCTGGCTGCAGGAGGTCTGGTCCGAGATCCCGATTCATGGTCAAACCGATCTGATCCTGGGCTTGCCCGGAGACCGGCTGTTGGCCGTAGACTACAAACGTTCGAAGTCGAAGAATCGCCGTCCGCGCATGGGAAAAGGCTACGACAGTCAGGCGAACCTTTACTGGGCAATGTTGGAAAGCGGTGGTCCCAAAGATGTCGCAGACGAAACCCTGTTGACCAGGGTTCGTACTGCAGTACGAACCAGGATCGTTTACTCTACATGCTAAACGACCAGGTGTCGCTGTCCGATTCGGTGCTAGCCGAATCCAGTGCAGTCCCGGGCTGGCAAGCGCTGGAAAACGATGTGTCCAGTCGGGCAACGTCGCTCATCCAACGGCGGCTTGCTGAAGTCAGTGCAGGCCAAGCACGTCTTAATCATGACGGTGACGTCAAGTTTTTCGAGAAGCAGGCAGGAATAAAGCCTTATGCTTTGGAAAACAGTCCACTGATTAATCTATTCACTGTGCCGGGCGAGGCGGAAGAAGCGCAATGACCTTGCCGTCTTTAACTGTTAGTCTTGCCGACGCGGGCTCCGGAAAAACCTACACAATCCAGCAGCGATTGGGAGATTTGGTTTGTGACGGCCTGGTTGCGTCGGAACAGATCGTGGCGGTGACCTTTACCGAGACAGCCGCCGCTGAGCTTCGGGAACGTATTAGCACCAAACTGCTTGGCATGGGGCGTGCAGAAGATGCGCTGCGACTTGACCAGACTTATATCTTCACTATTCACGGTTTCGGACTGCGGCTACTGACCGAACTTGCCTTTGAGGCGGGTTCATCACCTCAACCACGTCTGCTCAACGAAGACGAGAAAAATGCTTTGATTCACCTGGCGTTGGCACGCACCGACAAAGCAGTGAGATCCTATCTGATCTCACTGCGTTCGGTTACATCTATGACTACAACTCGAGTCGAAGTGCAGAAGACGTATTCCGCGATGACTTGCTGCACATCGTGAAGCTGTTATGGTCACTGGGTTGGCAGGACTACTACCGATGTCTATGCCGCACAGGCTGCTGCATGGATCTCAGAGCGTTACGGGCCGACAGCCGATGATGATCAGCTGAGTGCTGCCATACAACAAAGCGTCACGGCCTTGCTCGAGGCGTATCCGGAAAGTCTCGATCGGGGAGTACAAAACCAGCGTCACCGCGACCAGGGCATTTCTCAACGACTTTCAGGATCTGAATCTGACTCTCAACGAGGATGCCCTAGGCAGGGACTGAAAACTCTGGAAGAGCCTGCGTGAGTTGCGGCAGTCGAAGCGAGGGGCGGAACTGCTGGAAAGCTATGACACCCTGTCGTCTGCAGTTATGGCGGCGGCAAACGAGTTACCGCGCCACCCAAGCCTGCTGGCGCATGCGCATGTCCAGGCACTCTTGTCCACAGGTCAGGAGATGCTGGCCCACTACGCCGCGGCCAAGCACGAAGCTGGATTGGTCAACTACAGCGACATGATCGTCATGGCATGACAGCTGCTTCGGTCGCGTCACGATGTGCTACAAGCACTGGTAGGGCGGGCGAGTGAACCGCCTGGTGGTCGGCGATCTGAAGCAGGCCATCATGGGATTCCATGGAGCGGATCCGCGGTTGTTCGAGGCCTTGATAAATCAACATCCGGAGGCATCTCGTCCGTTAACCCGGAACTGGCGCCCTTAACCCCAGCTGACGGATTTCATCAATGCGCTCGGTTCGGGCCTGCTCCGCGAAGACTACGTTGCTTTGGATCCGCAGAGCGAGGACAGTCATCTCGTACCGCTCGACGTGGTGTCGTTTCCGAAGAAAGCCAGGGGTGTTCAGCACGCCATACGCGCTGTTGCCGTGGGCGAGCGTTTGAAGGCATTGCTCGACGATAGCGACCAACAGATTGTGGATCGGTGAACGAAAAAACTCCGGCGACTTCGAGGAGGCGATGTCGCGGCGCTTTGTCCGACCAACCACGCGGATCGGCATGCGGCACTGTACTTGACAGTGACTGAACTGGGGTCACTTGGCCTTCAGGACGCGTTAACCCAGCTGATGGATCAAGGTCGTACCAACGAGCCGTTGCTTATCAAGTTTAACGAACTGGCCGAGGGTGCAGTCGAGCGAACTGTTTATGCGCTGGTCGCGAACGTGATCCGCTTCATGGACCTGTTCAACGTCGTGACACTCTGGCCAGATGGAGAGCAGGCTCGAGCGAACCTGCTGCGCCTGCTGGCGGAGGCTGGCGAGTTCATGGACGCTAACCGTGAAGCGCTGGCTAACAACGGGTTCCACGACTCCGGGATTCAGACCTTTCTTGCCTGGACGACCACCAAGGTAGAGGAAAAGGATGGCGACAAGCAGTCGGACCATCGGGTGCTGGATGAGAACGCGATCGTGCTCACGACCCGGCATGGTTCCAATGGACGAGAGTGACCGGTAGTCGCGGTTTGTGGACTTGACCGAGATATCAAGGCTCGGTTACCCAACGTCGAATTGGGTTATATCGCCTTCGGCGGATTGTCGCGATTGCTCGGGCATGCCAGGATCTAGTACGCCCCGGCGTTTGCTGCCACTGAGACGAATGATCGGTTCCTGACCTAGCCCCATGATGCCGAAGAAACCGTGATACGGCGGTTACTGCACGTTGCGCTGACTCGGGTTCGGAACAAGCTGGTCTTGGAGTGGCCTGGGTATCTTGTCGGCAAGGATAACACTGCCTATTGGTCGATATTGACCGGAGATTGCGATCTCACTTTGGACGAGGACATGATCCGAGTCGGCGAACAGGATTTTCTATGTACCGCAGTTGATGGACAAACAGAACTTCCGGATGATCTCGATATTGATTCTGTTCCAGAAGACTAGAAATTGCCAGTCACGGGTCGCCGGGCGATCCAACCAGGCCTTCTCCAGGAGATGGCTACCCCGGACAGCCGGACGCCATCGAAAACCGAGGCGGGGACGGATATCGAGGGTGAGGCAGGTTTGATCGTTGAGCGGTACGGCGAAGGATTGGAGGTTGATGCCGGCCTGACAGAGATGGGTCTCGGAACCTTCATTCACCGATGCTTCGAGGTGTTGGGTGCGAAACCTGATCTCAAGAAGCGAATCACTCAGATTACCGGGGTGGTGATCGAGCCGGATGAACTGGAAAAGATCACCGCCGCCGTGGGTCAGTTCGAGACCTGGATGGAAACTTACTTCAATACGAAATCAGTACTGCACGAATGGCCTGTTCTGGCGTTCGACAATAAGGGGTGCGGTTGTATCTGGAATGGCCGACCTGATTGTGGAAACTCCGCAAGGTCTTTAGGTGATCGGCCACAAGTCCGATCAGGTTGATGAGCCGGCCCAAGCATTCGGAGGTTATCGCGCCCAGCTCAAGTCCTATGCGGCGGCACTTTCGAAGGAGGGAAAAACTGTGCTTGGTGTCGTGATCAACTGGGCTCACCACGGGGAAGTGGTGTTGCAACAGCTAGGGTCAAACGGATGAGCAGTGTTGTTGGTAGGGTGAAATCTTCGTATCAGAGATTGTGAAAACCGTTCATCTTGTGTCGTGTGTTTCTCTTAAAAGAGACCACCAGACAGCAGCGAGGGACCTTTACATATCGGATTGGTCCCACAAAGCACGAGCGTATTTGAAATAGGCCGGTGGCGAGTGGTTCATTCTCTCGGCTGAGTACGGATTGATTTCCCTCAGGCTGTTATTACTTCCTATGAGAGAACCCTGAACATCATGCGTATATCGGACCCGTCGGGGCTTGACACCCAAAGTGATCAGACAGCTTCAGCCTCACCTCAAAGGCGTTGATCTGATGATGATCCTGACAGGTGCACGCTACCGCGAATTTCTGGTGAACGCGATCCGGGATAATGACTTGACCGTCGAAATACCCCTTGATGTGATGCGTATTGGAAAGCAGTTGCGATAGCTCAAAAGGAACACGGAATAATGAGCTGGTTCGATAACTTGGTGATGTTTTACGAGATTCTCCAAGCCTTGGAACGGCGGTGTGGAGGTAAGAGATTGCAGCGAGATTGCGACGGGCGTCAGAATTGGGCACAATGCGTGACCTATTTCTTATTTGAAAGGGGAGAGAAGCGTGCGCAATCCGGAGTCGCCGGGACTAGAGTGGCACGGGTCGGTACGCACGTACTCAAGTACGGCTCCGGGACCACACTTTGGAATCGGCTATCCCAGCACCGTGGTGTCCGGCGCAGTGACAGTGGTAATCACCGGGGATCGATCTTTCGCCTACTGACTGGTCAGGCTTTGATAGTCAGATATGGAGTGGACGCTCCAGCCCGGGGCGTTGGTGGAGACGCGGGAAAGGCGGCTGCACGATTGTGGCTGGAGAGCGAGAACAGGTCAAATCTTTGGAGCAACCGGTTGAGCAGGTAGTTAGCAAGATGCTTGGCGCTATGAAGCTGTTGTGGATTCCCATCGAAGATGCTCCTGGCCCAGGAAGCCTTCGCGGTTATATCGAGCGAAATTCCATCGCATTATTGAGTAACTATCGAGGTACCGCGATTGACCCGCCGTCCGGCAACTGGCTTGGACGACTCAGTAATCGTGAGAAGGTTAAGCAGTCTGGATTGTGGAATTCGAATCATGTGGATGAAGTCTACGAGCCGACGTTCCTGAATGTACTGGATCGCCTTGCAGGCGAGTGCAAGCTAGTTGATTAAGACATTTTGCTTTGACAAAATGAGAAGCGTGTACTGCGTAGTACACATGACTTTTGGAAAGTATGTTCGTGAGGTTCGTGAGCGGCGCCGTAGCGAGGACCTGGCGTTCTCCGTCCGGGCCAGGTTGCTCAACGCATCTGGGTCGAGCCGGCTTACCTGAGCAAGATTGAGCGCGAACAGATGACGTCACCATCCGAGGACACCATTCGGCGGCTGGCGCGTGAGTTGGGCGAGAATACCGACCTTCTGCTTGCCATGGCGGGAAAGGTATTCAGCGACCTGCAAGCGATCATTCTGCATCGGTCGCAACTGTTCGCTGATCTGTTGCGTCAGCTTAAAGAGGCACCGGACCACGCCATATTAAAGGTCGTTCGGGAGATTCGAGGTGAGAACTGGTAGGGATTAGATACAGGATACGCGAAAACGAAAATGATAAAGCTTAAAAATGATCAGCTGATCATCCGATACACGAAGATGCGGTGTGTCGGATTAAGTTCCAGTGCACCCTCCGTATACCAGACGACAATCGAGAATACCCGCTGCCACCGGGACCGAGACGTTTCGGCCTGAACCATGTTGACGACTACTCAGACATGGTGCCGACAGCTTAGAACGATCACGATGGTGTGTTTCTCCCGATGCACCAGGCAGAAGCCATGTGGATCAATTTCCATGGCGATTACCCAATGGCGGTAAAGGTGGTCACTGGAAAAATCGATGCATTGACCGGGGAGAGCTGGAAAAATGAACTGTCGAAAAAAACCACATGATTACCTGGTAGTGCCTGACCGACCCTGGCTTGTTGGCTTTTGTGTCGACAAGTGGCTAATCCGCCAGTTTGTCGTCATGCCGTTAGGGGAGGGATACACCGTCGAAGAACAACTAACAGGTGAAGCGCAACATGGTGGTCTGCAGGTCGCGGTCTATCCAATGAAAGCGGCAATCTATGAGGAACGCTATAAGCAGCAGTGAATATTTATGGAAGATGCCTGTCATAGCCTTGCAAAGCCAATGGCGAACATGAATCTTGCGCCTGGTGGTTTGATGCGCCAGGAGATCTATGAGGACGATTACGGCTTCGATGTCTTGGAACAGTCCACACGATCACGCTGTTTTGCGCATATCCTCAATAGTCTTCAGTTCTTTGTGGTAACTGGGACTGAACCTCCAGTTGAACCTCCGGCCGCAAAGCAATACATCGACGTCGGCTTACCCTGGTTCGAGTATTACGCAGCTGACCAGAAGAAGGCACTGGAAGGTGCAGAGAAACTGGTGGGCCTGGATAGTGTGGCGGCAAAAAAGCTAAAAAAGGTGAGAGTATGATGGCGGATAATGAGCCGGTTTCACCGAATTTTATTAAGAAAATAGTTAGTGATAAACAGCAGGTGAGAGAAGGGGAATTTTAAACAGGCACAGAAACAATAATGGGCCAACATTGTGGTAAGAACAATCCACCACAATGTTATCCGATAAAACAATAATTGCCAAAACATTAGAGGAGATTCGCAGTTTTCTCAATGAGTTGTCAAATGGCACATTCAGAGGTACAGGAGCCTTCACAACTTAACGGAGCAGGTAGAGCGCCAGTATCGCGGAAGATACCTGGTGGAGTTACTGTAGAATGTGCATGACGCCCTTTTGTCGAATCAGGAAGATTCCATTCAACGAATTACAATTCTTTTAAACAGCACTGAAGGAGATGGCGGAACACTGTACGTGGCCAATGATGGCCAACCATTTACCGATTCGAACTTTAAAGCCATTTCGAATCTTGGGCAGAATGATAAAGATCCACAGAAATCTATCGGTAATAAAAAGATTGGATTTCGTAACGTATTGGAAATTTCAAAGGCACCGGAAATATACTCACGTGTTTCCCGCAGCAGTAGCACTTACGATGGATACTGCTTTCGATTCGATCCGCACGTCACCGACATATTTATTCAGCCAATTTTATCGCTGTTCTCAGACGACCGACAGGTCCTAGCGCCTATCGGTGATAGAACGAACCTAGTTAACTGGGGCGAAGAAATGCTGATTTCTCTACGAGAAATCAGCATTCAAGTAGACGAGCCATGGCTTAGTGGAGAATTAGCATATCTTTCGCCGTATGCTCTGCCTTTGCCAGTTGAAACAGGCTTGATGCAGAGAATCATCGAATTCGAAAAAAGCGGTTTTTCAACAGTAATTCGATTGCCGCTGGTAAACAAATCCATACTCGAAAAAGTTGAGTAAAAACTCGCGGAACTGACACCCTAGACAGTTTTGTTTCTAGATCTAGTTGCAAAACTAAGCGTTATTAATAATAGCAATTCCATTATTTTCTCCCGCAAACAATTCGTTCTCTCTGACTCTGGTTCGTCCGGAGATGAGATCATCATTCATAGCCAAAGCCTTACTGATGGCAATGAAACCATCAGTAAGGCACGTTACCTCCAGTGGACACGAGAAATCGGTGGAGGCAGCCAAAAATCAGAGACGGAAACGATAGTCAATGCAGTTCGTGATCTGCCAGGAAAATGGCCAAAGATACGAGAGGCAACGATTGCTCTCGCTATCCTCATAGGAGTTGCTGATTTCCCTGGAAACTTGAATATCTATTTCCCGGCAGACGTGCATAGCGGAAGCTCTGCTCATCTGAGTGCCTCATTTTTCGTGGATATGAGTAGAACTTTTGTAGATTTTAGTCAGAACATTAATCAGTTATTGATGAAACATCTCGCGATGTTGGCGGTAGATGCTGTAGTTGAAAGCTTGATGCACTACGGAGTGAAGCCATTGCAATCATCGATCTCCTGTCTCCCTTTAGATGGTGGCTCAGGTGATCGGTGGTGGAAATCAATTTTAGAGGCAATAACGCGACGTGGGCTGAATCTCAAGGATCTCCACATCTGTTTGTCTGATTCTGGCTGACAGTCTATAGCCGTGACTCGTCTGCCGCCAAAGCTAGAAGGATTATCCGTGCTGACGAAGTCATTGTTTCGAACATTCGCCACGTATTCGTTGTTTACTGAGGGTATCTACGCTCGATCGCAGCGAATAGAGACTCTATTTGATGCTTTGGGTATTGATCCATACGGCACGGATGAACAAATCAGTAAGACAGTGAAAAGGGTAGTACACTGCATTTACCAGCAAGAAAACTCGGACCTGACATCCTTTTGGCAAGATGTCGCCAAGGTCTTTGGTAGTGATGCAAGACCTTTGAACGGGCGCAAGGTACTACTCGGTACAGATGGAGAACTGCACGCAAATGACAAAACATGTTCCGTATTTTTTCGGCCGAGAATGGGTGGGGCAGATGACGAAGTAGAGTCTGAAGTGGCCGTTGAGGATGCCTCAGAAAGATTGTGTGATCGCGTCGCATTTTTAAACGAAGTCATCCGTATCCACGAACCCGACACAAAGGTGGGAGTAAGGACTATAGCAGTTCACGCTTTTCTCTCCACAAGATTGGTTGAAAGCTTTGGTGTAGAGCAGATACTAAGAAGCGTTCTTGTTGAAGCTACGCCATCACTCCCCATCACTTTTGGCACACCAGGGTCTGATTTGTACAAAGACATCCTTGTATGTGACGTACGGCTATTAAGAAGCGCTCGCCAAGCAAGTGATGACACTTTCAAGCTCGTTTGGCGGTTACCAGCCCATTGTCTGGGCGGATGGTTTCAGCTCCATGAAACGATGTTTGGGCCAGGGTGGCCGGGAACTGCTGGCGAGTACGTGAATGAGTATTTAAGCAACTCGAGAATTCAGAAAATGCGAAAAAGGCGCACGCACGTCTTCTGATTCCGCCTGGTGATGATAGATGGGGTGGGCTAACTGATGCGATACGAGACTTTTTATTGAGGGCTGGTGTATTTGATGGGCTTCGTCTGGAACCAATGCAGAGTTCCGATTGGTTCCCAACTATTATAATAGCTGGGTGGCGGAAGGTAGAATTATCGAAAAAACCGCCACCACTTTTTTCATCAGATATATGAAAATCATATAGGGATATGGTTTCCGGCTCCTTAGAGCCAAATTATTCAGAGGAGTTTGCCTGCGAGATTCAGCAAATTTTTGGAGTTACTGGGCTGGATCGGCTGGCCAAAATGGAGTTAGCAGGCCAACGCGCACTGATGAAAGTAATCGTTAGTTCAATGCCAAAGTGGGGTATTCGATGGTCAGGATTGAAGACAATTTCGATCAAAAAGATTGGCGTGGAACGTCATATTTTTCGTGCAAATTCGCCATTACTCTATGCCCTCGAGGAATTAAGGTGGCTTGTATTAGAACCGGATGAAGGGATAGAAACTCTTCGTCCTAAGGATAGATGGTATATCCCCCTGCAAGCGTTAATTGGCGGGGCTCATCAATTCGTTCATTTACGACCGCTCGTCCCAACAATAGCGTCTCTTATTGAAAGAACCCCGAGCGGTACAGAATCACTTGTTGCGCTAGGGCTTCCGCGCTATGAGTCAGATACTGAAATATCAGACACCAATCAAAGACTACTTGTTGATCTTGCAAACACTCTATCTGATGAAAAAAATTGAGATAGCGAACATCAATGTTTTTCTCGATCAGACCAGAACAGCTTGGGGTCGATTTGAACCGAACGGTGATGAGGGGATGCCAGCATCATTAATAGTTCAGGAAAATGGATCAACACTCAAGCGGAGAAGGCCAGATAAAGAGTTTCCATTATTCCTTCCTGACACGACGACAGCGGTTCACAAAGCGCTAGGGTTGCATGGCGTATCTATCGCCGCAATTGATACAAAGGAAGCAAAGAGGCTGTGAGAAGAATTTAAACACGCGTATAGGGATGGAATTCGGCTGGCGTCAGAACTATCGGTAACACCATTGGTACAAGGGGGTCACTGGATCGATTCTGGTGATAAAACACTCTTGCGGGCAGAGTTGGAATGGATCCAGCTGGTAATACTGGCGTTATTCGCTTATGCCAGCGGACAAAGCAGGAGCACGGGTACCAAAACGTTCAGATCCGGTATAGAGGTGCTGCGACAGGCAAAGATTCAATGGGTGAGTGATCTAGAAGTAGGTCTCTCGGCTGCCTCAGAACTTATAACGCGCACTCTGGTTGAGATATATTGGCATTCAGCAGAGGATATTTTGCTTTGCTCAAAGGATGTCATAGAAAAGCCAAATGCCTTGGCCGAGGGGCTCTCGACAATGATTTGGCGAGCGGATCTCGAGCCTTACCTCAAGCTTGTTTTCAATAAGTTTGCTGATATTTTCAGCGTTTCTCACGAAGATGCTGTATCCACGTTGCAAGAGGTACATATATCCAGTGATCGTCTAGCCGAGATAGAGTAAACATGGATCGTGGATCTGGCGTGACGGATTCGATTGTGCTTTCCAGCGATACGGCTTTTTGATCCAACTGTGAACCTTAGTGCAGCGGCAGTCGTAAAAAGTGAAGCAGATTTACGGAGAGTAATAGAAGGATATGAGCTCTCACCAGCATCTGCCGAAAGAATTCTCGAGTTTGTGCGTGATACAAAAGGACTCTGGGATTTAGGAGAAAGGTTTTGTGACGAGTACGGATCAATAGTCCAATTAGGCAAATGGAACGATGTTTTCATTGCGCTTGGTGACTCACCATTGAAGAACAAGGACGCAGGCGATGAGTTTAAAACCTGAATTGCAGAAGCGAGAAGACTATTACGTGCAATCATAAGATATATGCTGGTTAAGGGGGTTCTGGAAGAGGATTTCGAGGTTATTGATGCGAGTATCGATGAGATCGAATACCCAGATCCGTTTGCAGCAAAATATTGGCATATAGAGATTTCTCACGTAATGATGGTTGCGACTGAAGCGTTCATGCATAGAGGCCTTGAGGAGATTTTGGCAAAAAGCCTGACAACTGTAGATAGCCTTAGAGATTTGACAAAAGTTCTAGAAGATAAGGGGCTGGAACCAGATCTTGATCCGGTCGAGATCCAAACCACGAATTCAGCAGTATTAAAGCGTTTGCTCAGTAAGCTAAGGCAAATGACTATTGCCTGGAGTCTTCGAGGGCAGACATCACTTGGTCTGCGGGTACATGGCGTTGATGACCTTCTCAATAGGGTTCTGGTGGCGGACAAGAACGACATTTATTTGGAGTTGTGGGATGAGTCACGCTGTCTTCAGAAGGTTGCTAAGACTGTAGGTTGCATAGAACAAGGGGAATTCATTGACAGTTTTGCGGTATCAGAGACGTTGGCAGAGTTATTGATGTACCTTGAGTTAAGCCAAGAGGAATTGGAGGCCGCGTTACCTGCGCTTGAGAAGCAGAGAAGAAGAAAAGAGGTGGAAAAGCAATTTGTTCAAGTGGCTGGGAAACCTTTTCAAAACACAGAGGATAACCTCGAACAACTATGGGAACACATTGCAGTTTGCGTTGACGACAACCGGGTAATAGATTTGCAGCTCGACGATTCTTTAATGTTAGAAGAGTTGGGGCGCAAGAAAAGGAGTAAAAAGCGTAAGGGAAAGGAAGGTGGTAAGGCTGGCGTAAAGCAAAGGAAAACTATCTCACAGGCCATGAAGAAACTCATCGGTGTAGCGGAAGAGATACATGCTTACCGTGTATTGCAGCGATCCTACGGGGTGGAGTATGTAGGCCCAAGTAACAGGAAGTCGGAGAATAGTTTATACCTATTTCCAAAGAATAAGGTCGATGATGGCTTGGGCTGCGATTTTATTATCCAGAAGGACGGGAAAACCTATTATCTGGAAGTGAAGGCAACACAGGGATCCGATGAAATGTTCGAGCTAGGCTCTTCAGAAATGCGACTAGCTATCGAATTGGCAAAGGAGCGCAAGAAGCAATTTCGAATTATCCATATCTTAGATGCACTCTCTGAGACGCCGGAGATGGGATTATTTTCAAATCCCTATAATCGTGCACACAAATCTAATTATGTATTCGAAAAGGCAGGTATGCGTGTTCGGTATGTTTTATCATAAGCCATGTTAATCGAAAAATACAACAATCAGTCAGTAAAAGAATGCATAGGGAGATGGCCGGTGTCGTCGAGTTTGGCCTGGATTGACCGCGACTCAAAAGCGAGAGAACGCATATTTCTCATTCTCTCGCTTTTTCAAGAAAAAGAAAGTTGTGACGAGTCTGGGCTAGGCTCTGTACGTGACAGCTTCGTCGATCAGTTGTTTCCTGGTGCAAGCACAATTCAGACACGTCTCCGCTACATGCTTTTCATGCCGTGGATTTATCATTCCCTGGAAGGGAAACGACTCTCTGCAGAGAGTTTCGCAATCCAAGCTGACAAGCTTGAAAGAGATCTGACTCAACCTTTGATGGACTTCGGTGATCAGGCTGGCGTATTCGGGAAAACCGCAGGAAAGAGACTCAAACGATTGCCTAACTCCGTCTACTGGGCTGATCTCGGTGTCTGGGGAATACGCCTCACGCAATTCTCGCAGGACGAATATCACAGGTGCATCGACGAAACTTATCGCCGCTGGAATACCCTGAAGGCTATTGAGAAAGACGCAAAGGCGCGAGAAGACGACATCGACGTTGAACAGTGAATGGCCTCACTCAGTTGACATCCGCGATCGCCCGCGTCTCCGGAAGAATTCCCTTCAATGATGCACTTCGCTTTATCCCGAGAAGAAGCCGAGTTTATCCGGGATCGCATCCAGGCCGCTTGCTCAAACAGCCTTCTTTCTTTCTTGGCGCTGCACTGCGAGCCTGCCGACACCAAAGTCCCATATGGGAGCACTCGGATTACGGCCGCTTTTCCGAACAGCATAGAGAACTCCTGGTCCATGCACGGAGCAGCACTTTCGTATAATGTCCAGCTCGCCAAACTTCGAAACCATGACGACCTTGTCGCTGAGCATTAGGCAAGTTTCGACGTATGGAATGCAAATTTTCTCCTGGAGGAGATTAGAGCCTGGTCAGTGAGTCGTCTATGGGAATTGATCATGGATCGCGGCCACACCATTGCCCCACAAACGAGATCTTTTGTTCAGCAGTGGATCGGCCATACCCGGAAATCTCTCGAAGACATCCTTTCGAATGCCGAGGCGATAAACCTGATCAAAAGACGGGAGATGAGGCTCAAAGGCTCGCGCTCGTGGTTCATAAACCTAAAGAGCATTTGAGCAGTGGGGTGGGTACTCCGGCGTCGTGAGGCTGGTCTACCGGCGACCGAATATGAAGGTGCTTTTAAGCAACTTGCACCAAGGGGTAAACCGGGAAGAGAAATGTTGAATCCAAACTCCCGAAGTCTTTATACCTCTGCATTAACTCCTCCACCGGGAATGATTTTCGACGAGATCATTACGACTATCTTTTCGATGGATCCAGCCCCACTGCTTGAGGCCCATGCCTACCTGGCGCTAATGGCATCGGATGGGCAGGCAAGTTCTGACCCGTTGTCTGTACTTGAAGCCATTCGCAGGCACTCGAAACGGATTACCGTCTATGTGCAACGAGGTCGGATTCAAGTGTCACAGATTGCCAAGCCCAACCCGTTATTTGGCTTTCTGAAAGACATGGTTGTCGAGATAACGACTCCTGAGGGAGGTGTCTTCCATCCTAAAGTCTGGGCAATTCGTTTTGTCAGCCCTGGCCAAAGTAGCTCGATATATCGCCTGGTGGTGTTGGCCAGAAATATGACTGCCGATCAGTCCTGGGATCTATCCCTTCAACTCGAAGGCACGATTGCAGGCCGGAAGTCCATATCCAATAAACCACTGGCACATTTCTTCAAGGCGCTTCCTGATCTGGCTGCAGGAACGACAGAATCGGGCAGGATTGAACAAGCTCATCGATTCTCGGATGAACTGCACCGAGTCCAGTGGGAACTCTCGGACGGCTTTGACGAGATGATCTTCTTATCTTCCGAGAACGAAATGGTTTGACTGGGAACCGCTCATGGCGAATCGGATGGTCATCATCTCGCCCTTCTGTTCTGACGTAGCACTTAGAGCGTTGGCGAATAAAACTAAGATCTCTGATGCTCTCATCTCTCATCCAGAGTCTTTATCAGCTCTGAAGAAAAATACTCTCGAGCTCTTCACACAATGCCTTCATTTGGATGAAGCAACGGAAACTAAGAATGGCGAGAAAGACGATGCCACCGAGCAGCCGCTTGTAACCGGCCTTCACGCAAAGGTCTATCTGTTTGAGGCCCGATACTATTCGGACTACACTCATGTGGTTATGGGGTCAGCGAATGTGATCAACGCGGCGCTGAACGCCTCGAAGAATATCGAGATTCTGGTTGAGCTGGCTGGAAGGAAGAACAAAGTCGACGGTATCGACGAGATTCTTGGTCCTGATGGATTAGAAGAATATCTTGTCAATTTCGTCATGAACAAGGAAGCAGAGATTGATGCGCTCCGGCAGGAGGCCGAGGATTCTGTTAAAATGGCTCGCTCCCGGATATCAGAAACAGCTCTGTCCATCGGGTGCAGACCGGAACCGAAGGAGAGACTGTGGGCATTGGTGCTGACTGGAAAAATCCCTCACCTTACGGTAATCGTCAGTACTTCTGCATGGCCGATAACCGTCACGTGAGATTTCGCGGTGGACATTCTGAATAGCGATGCTCGTGGCGTGATCAGGCTTGGAGAGTTCCCCGTATCTTCTGCAACGGGCCTTATCGCATTTGAGCTAAAGACCAATCACCTGGATGTGACGGGTAGATTTGTACTCAATCTTCCTGTTGCTGGCATACCGGAGAAACGCAACACCGCCATCCTGCAAATCGTAATCAACAACAAGGATGGATTCATTCGTTGCCTTCTGCTCTTGCTGGGCAGTGAATTGGTGCTCGGACTTGATTCAGGCAATGGTCCCGGGTTTGTCAAATGGTTGTCTCGGCTGACTGACGGTGAGGATATCCCGCTTCTGGAGGAGCTGACCCGCACTTACAGCCGACACCCGGAGAGGCTGTCGGAGATCTCGTGGTTGGTTCGCGATCTATCCCAGGGAGACCGAAATGCCGTTATCCCCGAGGAGTTTTTAGGCCTTTGGACGGTTTTTGAATCTGCTATCGGAGAACGTGATGCATAGCAACAATTTTTTGTCAGCGCCCGCTTTGGCTGGTTTGAAAGACTTTCAAAGGAAGACGGTGGAGCACGTCTTCAAGCGACTCTATGGAAACGACTCGATTTCTCGTTTTTTGATCGCCGATGAAGTTAGACTCGGGAAAACACTGATAGCCCGAGGAATTATCGCCAAGACTTTGGAGCACCTTCAGGACCAGGTAGATCGGATTGATGTGATCTACATTTGCTCCAACACAGCTATCGCAACACAGAACGTCAATTGGCTCAACATCAGCGATACGGATGGTTTTTCAATCACCACGCGACTGACTTACCTGCCCAAACAAGTGTGGTCGTTGCGAAAAAACAAGGTGAATTTCATCAGCCTGACACCCGGCGCCGCTTTCGATCACGCCAGCAGTCGAGGCGGACATGCCGATGAACTGGCAATCCTTTGTCGGATGTTGTACGACTTGCCACTGGCGCAAACTGAAAGGCGCAGGCGGTTTGCGCGTAGGGTTGCTTAACCTCTTGCAGACGACAGCAGGTAAGAATAATTGGTGAGCTAAGGCCAAAAATCTCCCTGCGGAGGATCTGGACGCAGATCTTTCCAAGGCTTTCCGCCGGAACAGTGCTTGAAGATGCCGGACTGTATGCGGACCTGAAGGAGTGCTGCGAACGCTTTGCCCGTTATCTGGACTACAGCAGAATCTCCTGGGAGGATTCCGAACTGCGCTACGATCTGATCGGAAGACTCAGAAGCAAGCTGGCTTCAGTGTGCCTGTCCGCGCCTGAACCTGACCTGATCATCCTGGATGAGTTTCAACGATTCAAGTAACTGCTAGATGGCGATGACGAAGCGTCTATGCTGGCGATCGTACTCTTTGAGTATCTCGATATTCGCGTTTTCCTGCTTTCAGCAACGCCCTACAAAATGTTTACCCTCGACCAGGAGACTGACGAAGATGACCACTATCCAGATTTCATCAGGACACTGAATTTTCTTTTCAATGACATCGGTAAAGTCGATGTGGTCAAGCATCTGTTGTCAGAATATCGAACAACGCTTCATTCTTTTGCCAAGAATGCGGCATGTCATTTGGGAAAAAAGGCTGAGCTTGAACAGGCTCTTCTCAAGGTAATGTGTCGAACGGAGAGGATCGCGACGACTCGTGTTCATAACTCAATGCTGACTGAGGTTGAACGAACGACACCCCTTATGCCGGCGGATTTTCAGCACGCCGCGACGGTTGATGCGGTGGCAATTTGCGTCAAGGCAGCAGAGGCAATTGAATACTGGAAATCAGCGCCGTATCTAATCAACTTTCTGAAAAATTATGAGCTGAGGCATAAGTTGAATGCCCAGTTGATTGCACCTTCAGATACACTTCGAGAGGCACTTTCCCAGGCAAATAATCAGTTGCTGACGAAAGACAAATTGAAAGGCTATCAAGCTCTCGGCCCTGCTAATCCGAGGATGCGTGTACTTTTCGAGGGCACGATTGATAAGAGCATGTGACAACTATTATGGATGCCGCCGTCTATGTCTTACATTGAGCCTGTAGGCGCATATCGAAACAAGGATGGCTTTTGGACCAAGGCTCTTGTGTTTTTCTCCTGAAGTGCTGTTCCGGACGCGGTTGCATCAATCTGCTCCTACGAGACAAGGCGGAAGATGATTGCTGAAAACCAGGTTTCCCGCAGCGAACTTTACGACAAAATCAAATCGCTGTTGCGGTTTGTGGTAGCTTCCACCGATAATCGCCTGACTGGTATGCCGGTTATTGCCTAGTTGTTGCCTTCGCCAACCCTTGCCAGTAAGATAGATCCGCTTGAAATTGCGCTTCGTAATGGAATTGGCATAATGAGTACTGAGCAGCTCAAGGACGAAGTCAAGGCTATATGTCGAAGTTTGGTCAAAACACTGTCGGAGCCAGGGGAATGGTCGCGGGCCGATGAGCGATGGTACTGGGCAGCACCCATTCTTCTCGATTCTCATAACAGGCTGTTGGACTGGTGTATAATCCCATCGGGATGGAGATCAGTTACGCCTGACCATGAGTCTGGCACTCGTTTCAAGGATCACATTGACCTGCTGGTCAGCATGGCAGAAGGCAATATTCCTCTCGACCCCAAATCGGATAACCCTGTAGATGTGCTTTGCGATCTAGCTCCATCCGGTCTTGGCGTGTGTGCTTTGCGAGCACTTCGCCGTATTGGTACAGGACTCGACGCATCCGATTTGAATCTGCTGTCGGCTGCAGCCAGAATTGCATCTGGCTTCTGTTCTCTCTTCAACATGCCGGAAACGATTGCCATGCTGAGAGGCTCCGGTGAAGATACCTATTGGAGGTTGATACTTCAGTACGGTATTGACGGCAATCTCCAGGCTGTCCTCGACGAATATGTGCATGTCCTTCGAAAGTCTTTGAGTTTTCAAGAGCACTCACTGGAAGAACAGGTAGCTGGAATCGTTGAGTGTATCCAATCGGTGTTGCCCCTGCGGACCGCGCAGATTCGAATTGACGAGATAAAGACGTCAGGCGACGGTTTTGCGGTTGATGATTTCAACACCAGCTGTCGTTTCGCGCTTCGGTTCTGGGATATTCGAGACGACAACAACCAGGCTCTCGTTCGCGCGGATTCGATGCGAGATGCTTTCAATTCTCCGTTTTGTCACTTCGTTCTGGCTTCGACTTCCATAGGTCAGGAAGGGTTGGACTTTCACACATGGCGCCATACAGCGGTGCATTGAAACCTGCCCTCTAATCCAGTTGATCTTGAGCAGCGTGAAGGCCGGGCTCATCGATATAAAGGCCACGCCGTCAGAAAGAATGCTGCGGAGCGATATGTCTTACCCGCTCTCTTCGAGGCTCACAATGGAGGAGATCCGTGGCAAACGCTCTTCCAAATTGCAGCTCAAGGTAAATCCAGTGGACATTCCGATCTCATCCCGTATTGGATCTTCGAGGACGGTTCTGCTCGGGTAGAGCGTCGCATCCATCTGCTCTCGTATAGCAAGGGAGGTTGGGAAGCTAAAACGACTGAAGCATGGTTTAGCACTCTATCGGATGGTTTTCGGTCAACCTCGCCAGGAAGATCTGCTGTTCAGTCTTAGCTAGAATGGTAACCATGTGTCAGTGGATTTGGCTGAGCGGCTGATTTCGCTTCAATCTCCTGAAATGGAGCCAAATGGTGAGCCGGAAGAATGGGACGGTGTGATGAACATTGAAATTAAAAACTGTAACAACATTGATTTAACAAATATTGCTCTGTACGAAAATAAGCTGAATATCAAATTCGTCTCCAGCGGAACATGGAAGAGTTCAATTGCGAAAGCGCTGCTCCTAGGTGTAGAGGACGATCAAAACCTGCTGAACGAACTCATGCCGTTCAAACTCAGAAAGGAAAATCCAGAGAATAAGAGGCCGGAGGTCAGCTGGGCAGATTCTCTAAAAAAATATCATATACTTCAACGAGAAGTATGTCAGTCAGTTTGTTTTCAAGCCGGACGAACTGCTCAGCAACAGCTTCGATATTTTCATCAAAACAGATGCCTACAAAAAGAAAGAGCAGGAAATAGAGGATCTGATACACAATATCAAACAATTGTTTTCCGAAAATCAGGAATTGGAAACCTTGGTGGCCACTCTCAAGTAAATGGGAGGCGCTTTCAAGTTGACTAAACCGAGCTTATCTAAATCTACGACAGGCATGAAAGGATTGTCCGCAGGCAACAAAATTCAACACGTTCCGACAGGTTTAGAGTCTTATGCACCGTTCATTCAGAGTACAAACAGCGTTAACTGGATTGATTGACAAACTAAAGGGCGCAGTTTTGCAGAACTGTCCGACAATTGCCCCTTTTGCGCCTCACATGCAGCAGACAAAAAGGATCAGATCAAAAAGGTCGGGCAGGAATATGACAAAAGCACAATCAAGAACCTGATTACTATAATCGGTGTAATCGAAAAACTGAATGATTTCTTTTCTACAGAAGTCAAGGAAAAACTGGAAAAAATCACGATCTTGAAGGAAGGCCTTGAAAAAGGGCGCGAGGCATTTCTTGCGTCGATTAAACCACAAATTGACAACTTCATAGAAAAGCTCAGAACGCTTTCCGCGTTTCAGTTCAATAACGATGAAAAAGTCGCTGAAAAACTGCTGGAATACAAACTGAATTTGCAGTATTTTTCAGAACTTAAGTCAGAAAAAATGTAGGAAGCCATCACTCCGATTAATGCCTCCATCGACGAAATTATCGAGCAGGCTGATCAGCTTCAGGGGAAGATCAATCAGCAGCGAAGCGAAATGAAAAAAACCGTCGAACGGCATCAGAACGCCATTAACGCTTTTCTAGCATATGCGGGTTACCGCTATAAGGTGGAGATTGCAGGCGAGAGCGAACAATCACAACTGAAACTGCGACATGCAGACTACGAAGAACATCTCAGCGGAGACGGTCAACACCTCAGTTTTGGTGAAAGAAATGCGTTTGCCATTGTTCTTTTTATGCATGAATGTCTGGTCAAAAAGCCGGACCTGATCATCCTGGATGATCCGATTTCTTCGTTCGATAAAAACAAAAAGCATGCAATCCTCGAAATGCTTTTCCGTCGTGACGCCGATACGTGCCCGAAGAACAAGACCGTTCTGATGCTTACTCATGATGTAGAAGCAATTATCGATACCATCAAGTCACTTTCGCATAAATTCAGCAATCAGACTTCGGCATCATTCCTCAAGTTGGGAGCCGGTCGGATAAACAAATGTGTCATTGGCAAGGATGATATACAGACTTTTTCACAGATCTGTAAGAATGCTCTCGTCTCTGACAAGGATAATGTCATCAAGTTGATTTATATGAGGCGCCATTTTGAAATCGCTGACAATAAAGGGGATGCCTATCAAGTACTCTCCAATGTTCCGCACAAGAGAGAACGTGCAATCGACACCAGAGAACCCAAAGTGGCAGCTGGCAACAGCCCTGAAATGAAGTCGGCCAAGTTCTCAAATGGGCGCACTGAAGTTTCAAATTATCTGAATGGCTTTTCATGCACTGATCTTCTGAATCGAGTCATTGGCGTCAATGTCCTGAAGTCGCTATACAGTGCTTCTGAGAATGGGCATGAGAAGCTTCAGATTTTTCGCCTGTTAGAATTCAATATTGATAATTTTGTTATTCAGAAGTTTATCAAAAAAACGAACTATATTAAGAATGAATTTATCTGTCAACTTGACCCTGCTAAGTTTGACACAATTCCTGAATATGTCGTGTCTGAATGTAATCGGATTCTGTAGGAGGTTCAATGAAAATCATCCACACATCAGATTGGCACATCGGTCGCACTCTTTACGGCAGAAAACGCTATGAGGAGTTCGGGGCTTTTCTGACCTGGCTGGCTGAGACGATTCAGCAAAATGCAATCGATGCCCTGCTGGTTGCGGGTGACATCTTTGATACCGGCTCTCCGAGCAATCGTGCTCAGGAACTCTATTATAGGTTTCTGTGTCGAGTGGCCGCCTTATCCTGTCGGTATGTTGTCGTGATTGCAGGCAATCACGATTCGCCGTCATTTCTTAATGCCCCTAAGGAGCTGCTCAAAGCCCTTGATATTTACGTGGTCGGAAGTAGCACAGAAGACCCGGAAGACGAAGTGCTGGTGCTCAGTAATGAGCAGGATGCTCCGGAACTGATTGTCTGCGCCGTGCCTTACCTCCGCGACAGGGATATCCGCGTGGCGGAGGCGGGTGAGAGTGTCGAGGATAAGGAGCAGAAGCTGATTGGCGGCATCCGCAATCATTACACCGTCGCCGCCTCCCTAGCCGAACAGAAGCGCGAGGAACTCGGGGCTGATATTCCCATCGTTGCCATGGGGCATCTGTTTACTGCTGGCGGACAAACCATCGACGGCGATGGCGTGCGCGAACTCTATGTTGGCTCTCTGGCTCATGTGACGACAGGAATTTTTCCGGACTGCTTTGACTATTTTGCTTTGGGGCACCTCCATGTCCAGCAGAAGGTGAGCGACTCTGAAAGCATCCGGTATAGCGGCTCACCACTGCCCATTGGTTTTGGAGAGGCAAAACAACAGAAGAGCGTTTGCCAGGTTACCTTTGATAAGAGCGACGGCAACAGCACGGCTGCATCCGTACAGCTGATCGACGTGCCGGTGTTTCAAAAGCTCGAGCGCGTCAAGGGAGATTGGAGCGGCATCTCAAGCCGTATCCTCGAATTGTCGGCAATAAGCTCCACAAATGGATCAGGAGTCTGGCTCGAAGTCATTTACGAAGGTGACGGGGTCATTGGGGACCTGCGTGAGCGTCTGGAGGCTGCGATTTCCAGCACCCAAATGGAAATTCTCCGGATAAAGAACAATCGCATTATCGGCCGCGTGCTGGGACAAATCCACGAAGAGGAAACACTCGACGATCTGAACGTGGATGACGTGTTCGAACGATGCCTCACCGTTCATGACGTATCTGAAGACCAGCGGACGGAGCTGCTTAGGGCCTACCAGGAAACGGTCTTGTCTCTCTATGAAGACGACGTGCAGGCGGAATAGAGAGGCCGTCAATGAGAATACTGCAGATACGCTTCAAGAATCTGAACTCGCTGGTTGGCGAATGGAAAATAGACCTGACACATCCGACGTTCGTGTCTGACGGGATCTTCGTTATCACCGGCCCCACCGGTGCAGGAAAGACCACGATCCTCGATGCTATTTGCCTCGCCATTTACGGACGGACACCTCGCCTGAGCAAGGTTACCAAGAGCGGAAACGAAATCATATCCCGCCAGACCGGCGAATGCTTTGCCGAGGTGATCTTCGAAACCCAGACGGGACGCTATCGCTGTCACTGGAGCCAGCACCGAGCGCGCAAGAAGCCAAGTGGTGAGCTTCAGGCCTCGAAACACGAAATTGCCAATGCCGATTCCGGCGAGATTTTCGAATCCAAGATCAAAGGGGTCGCTGACCAGATCGAGTCCGTTACCGGCATGGATTTTGACCGCTTCACCCGTTCCATGTTGCTGGCACAGGGCGGCTTTGCCGCGTTCCTCCATGCGGTTCCAGATGATCGGGCCCCGATACTGGAACAGATAACGGGCACAGAGATCTACAGTCAAATATCCATCCGTGTCCATGAGCGCCAGCGTGAAGAGCGGGAAAAATTGAATTTGCTCCAGGCTGAAACAGCAGACATCGTGATCCTTGAGCCGGAACAGGAAAAAGAAATTGGGCAGGCACTCGAGACAAGACAGAAGGAAGAGGCAGGCCTTGCGGCCAAGTCCGCTGGCACTGGAAAGGCCATTACTTGGCTCACCTCGATCGATGGTCTGAAGAAGGAAATCTTCAATCTGGCCGATGAGACGAGCAAGCTGCAAAGCGATATCGATGAGTTCAAGCCGGATCGTGAAAAGCTCAATCGGGCTTTGAATGTCGTCTCACTGGACGGTGCATATGCAACGCTCACAGCCATCCGCAAACAGCAGACAGATGACAGAAAAACTCTGAAAGCTGGGAAAGAATCACTTCCCGGATTGGAATCCTCCGCCAAGGAACAAGCCGAAACGCTGAAAACTGCTGAACAACGAACCGTGCAGGTCAAAAGGACGCTGAAAGCTGTCGCACCTACATTTCAGAAGGTTCGCTCCATCGATCAGAAACTTGCCAATCAGGCAAAGGCTGTTACGGAAGGTGAAGATGGCTGCAAGAAGGATGCGGTAAAGATCGAGACAGCCAAACAAGCCAAAATCGAAGAACAGGAAAAATGTACTAAGGCTCATGAGACTCTGGAACTTGTTGACGAGTATCTCAAGGATCATGCACAGGATGAATGGTTGGTCAGCGGTCTGGCTGGCGTTGAAGAACAGTTGAGCGGCTTGCTCTCCGAGCAAAAAGAAATCCTTCAAAAAGAGACCGATCAAGAAAAGGCCGCGAATGTCCTGGAGCAGGTGACAACGTCACTTGACGACTGTCAGAAGCAATCCGGCATTCGGAGGCAGAAACTGGAGGGCGCATCAAAACAGCTTCAGCAAGGGAAGGATGCTTTAAGCCAGCTACTTGTGGATCGTCTGTTGCGAGAGTACCGCGCCGAGAAGGAAACCCTACTGCGTGAAATGGTCTTCCTGACAAAAATAGCGGAGCTCGAGGATCATCGAGCAAAACTGGAAGACGGCAAGCCCTGTCCGCTCTGCGGCGCAACCGAGCACCCCTTCGCGGAAGGTAATATTCCCGTCCCAGATGAAACCGAACAGAAGATCGTCACGCTGACCAAGCTGATTAGCAAGGCCGAGGATCAGGAGGACACTATCAAGAAACTCAAAGAAACTCAAAGCTTGGCCCGTAAAAACCTGACGGATGCTGAAAAGCAGGAGTCAGCAGCGTCTAATGACAAAAAGGCTGCTGAGAAAAACCTTGCCGATATGAGGGGCAGCCTGGAAAAACTCCGCGCTGATTTTACCGAACGTAAACGTGCCGTTTCGGCCAAACTCCTGCCGCTTAGTATTACGGACATCCACGAAGCGGACATTTCAGTACTGCTCGAGATCCTCAGAGCGCGGATGAGGACATGGCAATACCAGGTTAAGAAAAAGGCGGAAATCGAGAAACAGATTGCCGATCTCGGCAGCGAAGTGAAGCGTCTGGATGCGATTATCGAAACCCAAAGCACCGCACTGGCCGAAAAGTTGGAGCATCTGGAGGCCTTGAAAGAGAAACACATCGTCGGAAATGACGAGCGTATAGCACTGTACGGCGATAAGAATCCCGACGATGAGGAGCTTCGCTTGAACAAGGCAGTTTCTGATGCCGAAAGTGCCGAAAGGCATGTCAGAGACCGGCACAATGAACTACAACAGAAATGGAATACCGCAAAAGCCCATGTTGAATCCCTGAAAAAACGGATCGACCAGCGAGAGCCAGAACTGAGAAGGCTGGAAACTGAATTCTCTGCAGTGCTTGCGCCCGTGGGCTTTTTAAATGAAGCACAGTTTCTAGAGGCCAGACTGCTTTCTGAGCAGAGGGATGAGTTGATGGCTGAGACCAAGGGCCTGGATGAGCGCCAAACAGACTTAAAAGCCAGACAAAAGGATCGGGAAACGCGATTGGCCACGGAAATGGCTCGAAAGGTTACCGGCAAATCTCTGAAAGAGCTCGAACCCCAGTTCAAGGAGTACGAAGAATCCCTGAGAGAGCTGCGTGGCATCATTGCCGGTCTCAACCACAATCTGAGTGAGAATGCGGCCGCAAAAGAGCGGATAAAGGAGAAGCAAGCGGCTGTCGAGGCTCAGAAAAAAGAGTACAACAGGTGGGAAACCCTACACGAATTGATCGGCTCCGCAGACGGTAAGAAATACCGCAATTTTGCCCAGGGGTTGACCTTTGAAATGATGATTAGTCATGCCAGCCGGCAACTGCAGCAAATGACCGACCGCTACTTGCTGGCCCGTGATAACACCCAGCCTCTGGAGCTCAACGTAGTTGACAACTATCAGGCTGGGGAGATTCGGTCCACGAAGAATCTTTCTGGCGGCGAGAGTTTTATCGTCAGTTTGTCCCTGGCACTGGGTTTGTCCCATATGGCCAGTAAGAATGTCCGGGTCGATTCGCTGTTTCTGGATGAAGGTTTCGGCACGCTGGATGAAGAAGCCCTCGATGCCGCCCTGGAAACCCTTGCGGGTCTACATCAGGACGGTAAGCTGATCGGCGTCATTTCACACGTACCTGCCTTGAAGGAGCGAATCAACACTCAGATCCTGGTAACACCACAAACCGGAGGCAGAAGCCAGATATCCGGACCTGGATGCGGCAAGTTGAGCGCTACAGAACGAGCCGTAAAAGTAGGTTAACTTAAGAATGTCGGATGATTTCCAACTACTCATAGACCTCCACCGGCATACCGCACGGCAAGGGCCAGGCGGGGAAACTGAAACAAAACGGGAGCTGGAGCCGTCCGGACTTGACCGGTCGCGCCCTTTGAAGATCGTGAATATTGGTTGCGGAACCGGCGCTTCGACCATCATCTTTGCCAAGGAGCTGGATGCCGACATCACCGCCGTGGATTTCCTGCCGGAGTTTCTAGCCGAGCTCCAAACCAGAGCGAATGACCATGGTGTGGCGGACAGAATCACCACGCTGAACTGCTCCATGGATGCCCTACCGTTTGCGGAGGGTGCATTCGGCGTGATCTGGTTCGAGGGAGCCATCTACAACATGGGCTTCGAGGCCGGGATATCAGCCTGAAGCCGATTCCTGAAACTCTGAGGAATGCTTATCGTTTCCGAAATCACGTAGCTCAGTGTCATTAGACCGCCTGAGCTTCAGTCCTATTGAGAGAACGAGTACCCGGAGGTTGATGCTGCTTCGACAAAGATCGGAATTTTTGAGCGACATGGCCTCAGCCACGAGATTTACTTTGTCCTGCCGACGCATTATTGGCTTGAGAACTACTATCGGCCCATGCATAGCCGCTTTGACGCGTTCCTTGAACGGCATGGTGGAAGCGATCAGGCAAAGGCCATCGCCGAAACTGAAAAACACGAAATAGCCCTTTATGAAAAATACTGCGACTACTACAGCTACGGCGTCTATGCGGCAAAGAAGTGCACGGCGTGATGTCAACGGGGCCAAGGCTTCATGGTGACTCAATTCGATTCCAGTTTGGAAGCCGAATCGGCGTCCGAAAATCCGTCACTCCTGTCTGATGCCTTGACAGACAGTCTGTTCGCATAAAACCAGGACGCCCTTATGGGGTTGGCCGCCAGAGACTGGCATTTCCCCTAGCGTGGGTTAGATATTGGTGCCCAGGGACGTTTTTGCTCAGCAAGCACTGTCATCAGGCTACGCATAGTGCTGTACATCTGCTAAGTTTTTTTTAGAAAACCAATGCGTTTTTCTAAAAATATATGGCGCTATTAGATGTCACAAGGCATTGAAAATAAAATTATTTCACGGATATATTAGCGTGGCAGTGGTTGGGCCTTTACCAAGACCGATTTTGTGGCTAAATTCGGTGAGGCCAATATCCACCAGGCGCTTTCCAGCCTGACCAAGGCCGGCGAGATCCGCTGTGTCTGTCAGGGCGTCTACGACTATCCCAGCTATAGCGATCTACTGAATCGTCAATTGAGCCTGGATCTCGACCGAGTGGCCCATGTCCTGGCGCGCAAATTCAACTGACGGATTCAGCCTTCCGGCGATGTGCAGCTCTGAACCTGCTGGGGTTTTCCACCCAGGTGCCGGGGCACTGGGTTTACCTCTCCGACGGTCCGGGTCGCGAATACAAAGTCGGAGATCATTCCTTGATTTTCAAGAAATCCGCCTTGAATGATGTGAGTTTCAAATACATGGAAAGTGGCCTGGTGGTGCAAGCCTTGAAAGCGCTGGGCCGGGAACATGTGGACCGGAAGGTGATCGAGGGTATCCGCCAGTACCTGAAGCCGAAGACCTGTGACCGTATCCTTAAGGATATCCGTTCAGTTACCGGCTGTTCCAGGAGCCTGATCTTGCGCGGCTGATGATGTTCAAGGGCGGGTACCAGTCTTTCGAAGGTTTATCACCTGATTGAACGCTTCTCGGAGGATATCGACCTGATCCTGGGCGGTAAAGACTCCTTGACTGATCGTTCCAAAACCAAACAGGTGGGTCCAGCTGAACGCGGCTATCAATGAGTAGACACAACAGTACATTGGTCAGGAGCTACTGAAATTGGTCGAGACAGCACTGGATGGCGTGTGTAGCTGTCGTGCGGACACTGATGATCCGTTTGTAATTGACATCAACTACCCCGCGGCCTTTCCAGATGACTACCTTCGCCATGAGGCGAGACTTGAAATCAGCCCACTGACGTCACGGCTGCCGTATGAGAAACGTCGGATCAGCTGTTATGCAGTCGAGGCCTTTCCCAAGGTGTTTGAGCACCGTGAATGTGCCATCAAGGCCATCGAAGCGGAGCGCACTTTTTGGGAGAAGGCGACAATTCTGCACCATGAGGGTCATCGCCCTGAGAAAAATCCTCAACCGCCTCACTATTCGCGCCACTATTACGATATGGCGAAGATGGCCCAGTCACCGGTAAAGGCGCAGGCGTTGACCGATCCGGAGCTGTTGGCCAGCGTAGTGGAATTCAAGCAGCATTTTTATCCACTGGGCTGGGCTAGATACGATCTGACGAAGCAAGGAACCCTGGTACTGGTACCGAAAGGCCATGTGTTGGTCTCCGTCAGGTCTGATTATCGAATAATGGAAAATATGATCTTCGGAGAGGTGCCTGATTTCAAGGAGATTCTGGCGGTGCTGCAGGCGCTTCAAGAGAAAATAAATACGCCATTCGGTAAAATATAGGCATATTTTTTTCAAGGAATTTTTGACAATGGTATTTAATCTGCGCACTAATACTAAGCAATTGTTTTTAAATTATTTATCAGGCTTATTTACAATCGAGTGGGAATAGTGTTGTTATTGGGCCATCCTTAATTAGGATGTAATTTTGTAGTTCTTACTCTGGACTGAAGAAACAAAAGAGCATCAATAAGGAGAGTATAATTATGAGTCTTTTCTATCAAATTTAAAAAATCAAGGTAGGCGTTTTTACCACAAAGGATAGTCAAAACTATTCCTTTTTAGTATGACGAGGCACTCTCCACTATTAAGGAAGGTATCGGTCCCCGTGTTACTCGCTCTTAGTTGTACGGGTAGCAATGCTGTCGAGTATCGTGATCTCAACAAGAATGGCAAGCTCGATGTTTATGAGGATAGGACACAGCCTACTGAGAGTCGGATTGACGATCTCCTGTCACAGATGAGTGTTGCAGAGAAAGCAAGACTGATGTTTATCAATATGGCGATTGTCAATGGTGATGCTTCGCTCAATTACGTAGTGGGATCCTGATCAAAACGGCACGACGCGATTGATGTACGTTGCATGAACCACTTCAATATCTGGGACATCGCAGATCCGGTAAGTTTCGCCAAATGGCAGAACAACCTACAGGCGTGTGCCGAACAACATACACGCCCTGGGCCCAAATTACACTAGCATCTGACCCAAGACATCACTTCAGCACTAATATTTTTGCCTTTGATGTTAAGGGCTTTAGCCAGTTTCCGGAGACACTAGGTCTTGCTGCAATTGGTTATGTGGAACTGGTTGCACAGTTTGCCGGCATCGTTCGCAAAGAGTGCCAGGCGGTTGGTCTGCGGCTTGCGCTACATTCTCAGATTGATCTTGCAACCGAGCCTCGTTGGCCGAGGATCAATGGTGGTTTTGGAGAAGATACAAAACTTAGAGTGCAGCACTGCACGTGCTTACATTAGTGGATTACAGGGGGAGCGACTGCCTGCAAGGAGTGTTGCTACAATGACCAAACACTTCCCTGGTGGTGGTTCGCAGAATGAGGGTCTCGATCCACACTTTGATTTTCAAAAGTGACGCAGATCTATCCAGGTCATAATTTCGACTACCATCTCCTTCCGTTTGAGGCGGCTATAAAAGCCGGAACCGTTGCCATCATACCGTACTATGGCATACCAACGGGGCGGACTGGGGAAGAAGTTATGATGGCATTTAATCGGGAAATTATCACTGGTCTACTGCGTTATGAGTACAACTACGATGTGATTATCTGTTCGGATTGGGAAGTGATTACTGATATCACAGTCGGTGACGGTGTCCTTTGGTCTGCCCGCGCCTGTGGTGTAGAGAATCTTAGTAAGGTACAGTGAGTGAAGAAAGCGCTGGATGCAGGCATGGATCAGTTCGGCGGAGAAACAATAACAGATCTTGTAGTTGAATTAGTTGAATCTGGACAGGTACCAGAACAGCGTATCGATAATTCTGCTCGTCGAATTTTACAACAAAAATTTACCTTGGGCCTGTTCGACAATCCTTACGTTGATATTGCAGCAGTTTCTAAAAAGGCAGGTAGACCAGAAACCGGACGTCCCTGCTGACAGCGTCAACCCGCTATTCAAACTAGGTCACGGTATGACTTATGTACATCAGTCAGTATTCAGCCAGACAAACAAATTCAGATTTAGTTTAGATAGAATGATAGATTTCGCCTAAGAGCAGACGGCCAGTTCTAACAATTTATTACTCTTCCACAGTATGCTTTGTGCCAACTACGAATAATCAATTACTCCCTAACTTCTAATTTGCTGCATACTTATACAAACCTCAGGCTGGTCGAGTACGGGGCCACAATACGGGTTTAGTACCACGTATAACATGCTTCCATAGCTTCGCTGTATCCGTCGCTACATTATAAGCCATTTAAGATCTTTGTCTTCACCCACGGGTGTCAGATAAACAATCGTCCAATCTCATGGAAACATGGAATTATATTTCGCATTCGCCTCAGCTTGACTAAGCAGCCACAACGCATCACCTCTTCTTCCTAACATTCGATAGATATAGACCATGTGACTTAGCGTATTTAGTTTAAACTTACCCGGATTGAGTTTTTTGTCGAGGTGTATCTAAATCAGTGCTTGTAACTAATTATTTAAGAAATCCATCATATTTTTCGATTAAAAATGTTATTTTCAGCCTTTTAATATTTGTTTTGAGTTGGGGGAGAAAGAATGAATACAAAAAATAATATGATATTAAGACGATTGGCCGTCGGTATCCTTTTTGACGCCATCACATCTGTCGCCGGGGGAGCTCCTGTGGCATACAATGTGAATCCTAGTCACACCTATCCTTCGTTTGAGGCAGATCACAAGGGATGACTCTCAATTTGGTGTGATAAAAATTGATTCGGCCATGGGCGCGATTGTTCTCGACAGGGAAGCGGAAACCGAAACCGTAGAATTAAAATTAACCATGAATACGTCATCCATTGATTTTGGGCATGAGAAAATGAATGAACATGCAATGGCGTCTGATATACCCGACGTTCAGAGCTTCCCGAACGCTACCTATTCTGGCGCATTGGTGAAGTTCATGGACGACAGGCCGACCGCTGTAGAAGGCAACCTGGCCCTGCATGGCGTAACCAAACCGGTGAACCTCGATATCAACCGTTTCAAATGTATGGAGCACAACAGGACTAAGAAGGAAGTCTGCGGTACAGATGCGACCGCTAGCTTCAATCGTGACGACTTTGACATCACGCTCGGGAAGAATGACGGATTCTTGATGTATGTAAATCTGATGATTAGCATCGAGGCTGATATAGCTGACTAACCACTGGGCCTGCCTTTACCGAGATCGGTGTCTTGTGCTTGAAAGACTAACTAGATATTAGAGGGATAACTAGCCCGTATATCCTTACGGAAGGATAAGACAGGTTTTCCCTATTCTTTGTCCTATTCAGATAGTTACACCATTTTATCTTACCGATTAAAAGATATAACAACGGACAGGGCTAGTTTACCTATTGTTCAATAGGATTAATATTTAATGTAAATGTCGGCTGTGGGTCCATAACTGCCTGTCGTGCTCAAAACGTATGACAAGTCCGCTATTAGGCGACGGGAGTCATCTAGACAAACCCAAAGCTGACAGTGTTAGTCAGATGATGTATCGGCCAATACAAGTTACAAGTAGTTTGATTCAGCAGACCTTCACTGCCAGATCAAACCACAATCAGCAAAAAGCTTTCAAAGGCAATTATTTCCTTCTTGCTACCTTTAAGGCGCCAAGTAAACTTATGGTAAATCTTCTGAGGCCATCGCTTCATTAAAAACTTCTACATCCTTATGCTTGATATCATTTAATTCCGCTTTCAACTCAGCTCAGATATTCATATAGATCTCCGTGACTTCGTGAGACCCTTTGCTAACTGAGACATCGCTGTCATTCATGTGGCCCATCAAACCTTTTACCTTTAATAAGAACTTAGCTTCCATCTGGTAAATATTTTGGAAGGTGCGAAAATTCTTTTGGACTATTTTCTCTTCCCAGGCTGCGATCTTGTCACCAAGCATTTTTACCGCTGTATGCAGTGCTTCGGCATCAGATGCATTCTTTAATGCAGTAAGTTGTGTTTGATGGTCTTCAAGGATTTCAGGTCTGCTGACGTTTCTTCGACGGTACCAAATAGCATTTTGGTGAGTCGTTTCAGATCTTCATACTGGCGGGCATTTTGGCTAACATCACCAGTAAGACGAGGATCCATATGTAATGCAACTGATTGAGTTTGAGTAAATTCACCCACAGAAAGTCTGGCTTGATAGCTTCCTGGTGCACTTTTGAATCCGGTCATGCTAAAAGAAACACTCTTTAGTTCGTCCGGACAAGGGTATTCTCCCCGGCGAAGATCTCACAGCCAAACGTTTGTATCTTGATTTATTTCCAGCGGTTTGCTTAACAGCCAGACCGCACTTTTTCTCTTTGTCAGCGCTAGAAACTGCCCGAATGACAGCCCCGCTGCCATCGATAATTTTCAGCTTCACTTCTGTTCTCTCATCGATTTTCTTATTAAGCAAATAATTCATCAAAATACCCTTTGCTTTAGTCCGTCTTTGACAGCCATCCGGATATCCAAGGGAAATATCACGTATACCATCTTGAGGTTTAAACAAATAGTAATCGGCATCTTCCGCTTCTTTGGAAATCTGATGCAGTGAAGTTAAATCATCCAAGATCCACAACGCCAGACCCTGGACTGCGACAACCAGATCATCTTGGCGAATATGTAGGTCTGCAATAAGTACTTCAGGCAAGTTCAGTTGAAATGATTGTCAATTTTTACCATCATCAAATGAAACAAGCATGCCTGTCTCAGTACCCGCATATAACAAGCCATGCCTTTTGGGATCTTCCTGTGCGGTTCGTACAAAAGTGTCTCCTGGAATACCTTTAACAAGCTGCCTCCAACTCTTATCGCAATCATCAGTTTTATACATATGCGGTGTAAAATCATTCAACTTATAGCTAGCCACAGCAATGTAAGCCGTGTCCGCGTGACAAGGAGATGCATCAATTACATTGATTAATCCTTCCTTCAAGCCTCTGGACGTAACATTTTTATAGGTCTTACCTCCATCACGGGTGATATGCATCAGTCCGTCATCAGATCCCATCCAGATCACACCTTCTTCAAGAGGTGGTTCAGTGATAACAAAATATTATTATAACTCTCGGCTGTAATCTGCTCATGGATATAGGATATCCGCCCAAGCCCTGTTTCTCTTTATCGTTGCGAGTCAGATCTTCGCTGAGAACCTCTCAACTGACTCCCTTGTTAGTCGACTTCATCAGGTATTGAGAACCATAGTAAATCACTTCCGTGATTATGAGGAGAGACCATAATTGAGTCTATCCAATTGGTACGATATTTCAGGTTATTGTGTTGCTCTCCAGTAATTCTCTCGAGAAATGGTCTAATATCACGGGTATTTTTTGTATCTCTGCATCATTCACCGACCATACTGGCGAAGGCTGTTGTGTATACATACTTAGGATTGTCCGGATCGAAACCGATGATCGCTGATTCTCCAACGCCGAGGGACTCCCAATGATGTTCTCCCATGCCTCGTCCCAAAGAAACGCTATCGATCACAATGGCATTTTTATCCTGCTGTGAACTATAAACGTGATAGGGATAGGAGTATTGATTATCTGTATCGATGGATTTGACAGCAATGCTATTAAAAACATAAACCAGATTCTCATCGTTAGGATCGGCAAAAATGTGCATGTAATACCATGCTCGTGCGCAGGTATTGGGATTATTACTGGTTTGCTTAAAACTGTTCCCGCCATCGGTGGATTTATAGATACCGCCTTCTTTGCCTTTGATTTTAATGGCTAGATAGACTACATCTGGATTTGCAGGGCTGATACTCACACCCATCTTATCTTTTAGCTCAGGCAAGCCCTTATTAATTTCTTTACCAGGTCTTTTCCACATCTATTGTTTTGTGTACCTGACTTCCAGGACCGCCACTTTTAACCACCTAGGGTTTGTGTTCAAACTCTTACGAGACGGCAATTAAATTACTGAGGTTGATCTCATCGATGGAGAGATCTCCGATGCCTGAGCCATTGTTTATGTAGAGGATCTTGTTCCAGCTTTCTCCTCCATTTTCTGTGTAATAGGCGCCTCGCTTTTCGTTGGGCCCCAGGGATTGCCTTGTGCAGTCACGCCCAGAGCCGCCCAGACAATATTCGGATCCTTTGGATGGACAATTTTACCTTACTAATGCGCCTACTTTCTTTTAGTCCAATATGGGTCCTGGCTTTGCCAGCATCCGTTGACTTGTAGACACCGTCTCCATGAGAGGTCTTCACGCCGCGTACAGGTGCTTCACCCGCACCCACATACACAACATTGGAATCCAAGTCAGTGACATCAATGGATTCTATACCGATAGTATTAAAGTACTTATCTGAAACATTGAACCAGGTTGTACCTGCATCGGTTGTTTTCCATACACCTCCACCAGTAGCGCCATGATAATAAGTGAAGATATCATCTGCAATGTCAGCAACAACGGTAACCCGGTCACCGCGCCAGGGACCAATATTGCGATACTTCAGTGTTTGAAATAATTTCTCATCAACCTGTTGATTTGCTGTGTAAGTATTTCCCGAAATTAGTGATGTGATTAGGATGTTTTAAATAACCTCCAGTACTATTCTTGACCCAATTCTCATTTGCCCGATCCCTTATGTTATTAGTTTATTATTCACGCCACTTTCTCCAGGAGATCATATTAAAAAGTAGGGGATTTATGGGTAATAGTGAAAATTATTCGGTAAGTATCATATTGGTGTCAGTAAGTTGCAACTGTACTGTGAATCCCCCTTATCTCAGATTTCTTTGCTAGGTAATTTTTTGATCCAATCTAATGACGGTTCGTCTCTTCAGTGAATATATTAATTACTGACTAATCTCACTAGCAAGCAAAAATTTCTTTTAACCGGAATATATATATTTGTGTTACCGTATTGGAGGAGGAACACGAATCTTACGACTGTTATGGATAATAACTGTCTTAAAATTATCTAGCAGATTGCATCTGTTAACAAGAAACAAGTGACTAATGATAAAAAACATATGACCAATGATGAGCGTTGGATGCAACATGCATTACAGCTAGCCAGAGAAGCACAAGACAGGAGAGAAGTCCCTGTTGGCGCTGCAGTCATGTTTGAAAATGAGATCATTGGTGAAGGATGGAACAGCCCTATTTCTTCCAGTGATCCCACTGCTCATGCAGAAATCATGGCAATAAGATGCGCAGCGTTAAAAGTTGATAATTACCGTTTATCCGGAGCTGAACTCTTCGTTACCTTAGAGCCTTGTATTATGTGCGCTGGAGCCATTAGTCATGTCAGATTATCACGATTGGTCTATGGGGCCCGTGATCCAAACAGCGGTGCCATAGATAGTGTTTTCGAGATACTTGAATCAGAACGTTTGAATCATCGCACAGAGGTTAAAAGCGGCGTGCTGGAAGGGCAGTGCGCTACAATTTTAAAGGAGTTTTTTAGAAAAAAAAGATAAATCATGTCACAGTCAACGGTGACAATGTTAGCAGGGCTTCTCGGCAAGGAGCTCTTATTGGCTGGCCAAATGCTAGTTACCGCTGAGTCCTGCACCGGAGGAGGCCTAGCTTACAATATTACCAGCATAGCGGGCAGTTCTCAGTGGTATGAACGCGGTTTTATTACTTATTCCAACGAATCTAAACAGCAGTTACTTAGGGTTTCGACCGAATTGCTGGAGACATATGGTGCGGTAAGCGAAGCGGTTGCCACTGCAATGGCTCGTGGTGCGATCGACAATAGTCAGGCAGATTTTGCTGTGGCGATAACAGGAATTGCCGGTCCTGATGGAGGGACAGATGGGAAGCCGGTTGGGACAGTTTGTCTCGCCCGGAGCGTGCGACAGGGTGATACAAAATCTACTCAGTTGGTTTTTGGAGGAGATCGGAAGCAGATAAGAGAGCAAGCAATTTTAATTGCCTTGCAAGGCCTTATAGACGTGGTTAAAGCCAGCAATAGTTAGATAAATGCCTCGTTATTTTTTTGCCTTATGGCCGAATAATGAAACGAGAGATAAGCTGTTTGAAATAGCAAAATGCTTGCCCGCCGATCCAGGGAGAAAGGTCATAAAGCAGAACTTGCATATCACACTGATTTTTCTTGGTAGTATTGTCACTGATGTTTTGCGGTTAATGAGGATTGACGCTGCTAAGATCCGGGTACCTAGCTTTTCCATGGAAATCAATACTTTTTCCTGGTGGAAAAAATCCAAAGTTGCCAGCCTGGCCCCGAATGAAACACCAGAGGTGCTGCTCGAACTGGTAACAAAGCTTGGCGCATTGAGCAGGACGCATAATCTTGATATTGATAAGCGGCCATATAAGCCACATGTGACCATCGTGCGAAAGGTATCCAGAAAGCCTCAATACACTAAATTTACTTCAATCCAGTGGAATATCAATGATTTTTGTCTACTGAAATCGGTAACTTATTCCAAAGGAGCTGAATATAAAGTTGTTGAAGCCTGGTCACTGTTATCGAGCTAATCATTGTGCGTTTTTTGTGGGATAATCTTTATTCTTCATAAACAGTTTAAATTGGTGACAAACAATGGATGAAAAAAAGAAGCAGGCCCTTGATATAGCGCTAGGCCAGATTGAGAAACAGTTTGGCAAGGGTTCGATCATGCGCATGGATGATGGTGATATCGTACCTAACGTTGAAACCGTCTCAACTGGATCCTTAGGTTTGGATATAGCCTTAGGTATTGGTGGCGTACCGAGAGGCAGGGTTGTTGAAATATATGGTCCTGAATCTTCAGGTAAAACTACCCTGGCTTTGCATGTGGCAGCGGAAATCCAGAAGGTTGGTGGCACAGCGGCCTTCGTTGATGCTGAGCACGCTATGGATCCGCAATACGCTGAAAAACTCGGAGTAAACATCTCGGATTTACTAGTTTCACAACCTGATACAGGCGAGCAGGCCCTTGAGATCACTGACATGTTAGTGCGTTCCGGTGCTGTGGATTTAATCATCATCGATTCTGTTGCCGCCTTGACCCCCAAGGCTGAAATAGAAGGTGAAATGGGTGATAACCATATGGGACTACAGGCTCGTCTTATGTCGCAAGCACTACGCAAGCTTACTGGCAATATTAAGCGTTCCAACACGCTGGTTATTTTCATTAACCAGATTCGCATGAAAATAGGCGTTATGTTTGGTAGCCCGGAAACAACTACCGGCGGTAATGCACTGAAATTTTATGCCTCGGTACGTATGGACATTCGTCGAATTGGCACTATTAAAAAAGGTGACGAGGTCGTTGGTAATGAAACCCGGATTAAAATAGTGAAAAACAAGGTTGCACCACCGTTTAAAGAAGTCTATTTCGACATCCTTTATGGGGAAGGAATTTCACGAGAAGGCGAAATACTTAACCTGGCTGTAAAGCATGACATTATTGAGAAATCAGGAGCCTGGTATAGCTATAACAAGGATCGAATGGGTCATGGCAAGGAGAACGTCAGGTTGTTTCTAAGGGAAAACTCAGCTGTCGTACAAGAAGTCGAGCAATTGCTTCGTGACAAGCTACTACCGAAATCTACCAGTAAGACTGAGGTTGAGAAGACTGAAGCCTGACTAGTGATATAAAAACTATCAGGCAACGAGTCGTTGATTTGCTTGCTAGACGAGATCACAGCGAGCAAGAACTTTGCCGTAAGTTGATCGCACGTGGTTTTGATGTGGACGATGTAACAGAAATTATTGCAGAACTTAAGCACGAAGGATTGCAGAGCGATCATCGATTTGCGGATTCATATACCAGATTACGTATTAGCAAAGGTAGCGGGTCTGTCAGGATAGGCCAGGAATTGCGTCAACGTGGTGTTACAGATGCATTAATTAAACAAGCTATGCAAGAGTATGAGCAGGAATGGAGTCTTAAGCTTGAAGAGGTTAGGGGGAAAAAGTTTGGTGAGGAAATTTCTGCCAGCTTCAAGGAGCAGGCCAGGCAATCGCGTTTTTTACAGTACCGTGGTTTTCCCAGCGAACAGATAGGAGAACTATTTAGAACGGTAGATGAATGAGTAACAGTAATACAATTCGCCAGGCCTTTTTAGATTATTTTGTAGCCAAGGGGCACGAGGTAGTTTCCAGTAGTGCGCTGGTTCCAGACAATGATCCGACCCTGCTATTTACCAACGCCGGCATGGTGCAGTTTAAGGATATTTTTCTTGGGCAGGATAAGCGTCCCTATTCAAGCGCTGTATCGTCTCAGCGTTGTGTTCGTGCAGGCGGCAAGCATAATGATCTGGAAAATGTTGGCTATACTGCGCAGCATCATACATTTTTTGAGATGTTGGGAAATTTCAGTTTTGGTGATTACTTCAAAAGAGAAGCTATTCAATATGCTTGGGAATTTTTAACCAAGACTCTGGGCATTCCGCAGCAAAAGCTTTGGATAACCGTTTCTAAAGATGATGATGAAACAGCAGATATTTGGATAAATGAAATTGGTGTCTCTGCGGAACGCTTTAGTCGCTGTGGAGAAAAGGACAATTTTTGGGTGATGGGGAATACCGGTCCCTGTGGTCCTTGCAGTGAGATCTTTTACGATCATGGTGAGTCGATAGAGGGTGGCCCGCCTGGTAGTCCAGATCAAGAAGGTGATCGCTATGTTGAGATATGGAATCTGGTGTTCATGCAATACGACCGAGATGCAGGAGGCACGTTAACTCCTCTACCTAAACCGTCAGTTGATACCGGTATGGGATTAGAAAGGATCGCAGCAATAATGCAGGGAGTTCACAATAATTACGATATCGATATATTCAAACATCTAATTGATGCAATTCATGATCGTGTCAGGCATAAAACTAAAACAGTTGATGCTGATGATGAAGATAGTGGCGTTTCCGCAAGGGTAATCGCCGATCATATTCGCTCCTGCAGCTTTCTGATAATGGATAGCGTAATACCTTCAAATGAAGGGCGAGGATATGTGTTAAGGAGAATTATTCGGCGTGCCATACGTCACGGCAGTAACCTGGGGTTTGACGATACTTTTTTTTATCAGTTAGTAAAGCCCCTTGCAGAGGTGATGGCAGAGGCATATCCGGAATTGGAAGTCTCAAGGAAATTTATTGAACAGACCTTACAACAGGAAGAGCTGCAATTTAGTGAGACATTACAAAATGGATTAAAGCACCTGGAAGATGCAATTGATTCACTCTCGGATAAAATAATACCGGGTGAGGATATCTTTAAGCTCTATGACACTTATGGTTTTCCTGTTGATTTGACAGCTGACGTTGCCCGAGAGAGAGGCTTGTCAATTGATATGCCAGGATTCGAGCAAGCGATGGAGGAGCAACGAGAACGAGCGCGTTTAGCAAGTAAGTTTGATATGGAAATGTTGGTTTCCGGGGAATTAAAGAAGTTCCAAACGGAGTTTAAAGGCTATGAGGATCTATATTTAAATTCCAGGGCAGTTGCAATATTTAGAGACGGGGAAAGTGTTGCGGAACTTAAAGAGGGAGAGGAAGGTGGAGTTGTCCTCAAAGCAACACCTTTCTATGCTGAGTCCGGTGGGCAGCTTGGGGATCAGGGAGAGTTACGAGCTGATGGCTTAACCTTTATCGTTAGTGATACACAAAAGCAGGGTAGAGCAACTATTCATGTTGGTAGTTTATCGTTGGGAAATCTCGTTGTAGAACAACAGTTGGGTGCTCACGTTGATACTCAAACCAGAACGAGTATTGTTCGCAATCATTCGGCAACACATTTATTACATGCTGCCTTGCGACAGGTATTGGGCGGGCATGTAACACAAAAAGGCTCTATGGTTACTCCTGATAAATTACGCTTTAATTTTTCTCATCCAGAGCAAATCCCTCAAGAACAATTGTTAAATATTGAAGAAATAGTTAATAACAAGATCATGGAAAATCTTGCAACCAATATCGATATGATGAACCTTGAAAAAGCAAAACAAAGTGGCGCCATGTCTTTGTTTGGAGAAAAGTATGAAGAAACCGTAAGGGTACTTTCAATTGCGGGAAAGTTTTCCGTGGAATTGTGCGGAGGTACCCACGTAAGTCGAGCCGGTGACATTGGCTTGTTTAAAATTCTATCAGAGAGCGGCATAGCTGCTGGTGTTAGGCGTATAGAGGCCGTTACTGGTGAAGGGGCATTGTCATGGGTATCGCAGACGGACAAACAATTGCAGCAGATTGCCAGTATGCTTAAATCTGAACGGAACAATATAGAAGTAAAATTAGAACAGCAGCTTAAACGTAACCGCAAAATTGAAAAAGAAATTATTCAACTCAAATCTAAGCTTGCCAGTAGTGCAGGCGAAAATATGGTCTCAGAGGCGGAGGATATCGGCGGTATCAAGGTCTTGACAAAAAGACTGGATGATATTGACGCCAACGCCATGAGAGAGACGGTTGATCAGCTCAAGAACAAATTGGTAACGGCGGCCTTAGTTCTGGCAAGTGTTAGTGGCTCAAAAGTCAGCCTGATTGCCGGCGTGACTAATGACAGTACAGATAAGATCAAGGCAGGGGAGTTAGTTGATTTTGTTGCTCAGCAGGTTGGTGGCAGAGGCGGTGGCCGAGCTGACATGGCCCAAGCTGGCGGGACTGAACCAGCAGCATTAGCTGACGCATTGAAAAGTGTTCCAGGCTGGATTGAAAAACAAATATAAAGGCAAATCCTACCAGAAAAGAGATCCCACATACTGTAGACAGTTAATCCGTCAAAATCCAGCGACTTGAATGGATGATGGTATTTTCAGAAGTATTTTCTCTACCATATCTTCCAATGCAAACTTAAATGGATAATCGGAAATTGTTTAAGCTAAGATAGCTACATGGCGTTAATAATTAAAAAATTTGGTGGAACATCAGTGGGCAGTGTTGACAAGATCAAGGCCGTTGCAGACCGGGTTTTGGAAAGCCGGAATGCAGAACACCAGGTCGTTGTAGTTGTATCTGCGATGAGCGGCGAAACTGATCGCTTGCTTGGTCTGGCCCGTGACATTGTCGGGCAACCAGACAATCGTGAACTTGATGTTTTATTGTCCACTGGCGAGCAGGTTACCATTGCCTTGCTCTGTATGGCACTACATGAAAAGGGATGTGAAGCAAGGTCTTTTACCGGAGGACAGGTTCATATCCTGACAGATAATGTTCACGGCAAGGCACGCATACTAGATATTGATCACAAGCGAGTAACGGAGAGTTTGCAGAAAGGTAAGGTTGTTGTTATTGCTGGATTTCAAGGGATTGATGAGGCTGGAAATATTACTACCCTGGGGCGTGGCGGGTCTGATACTACGGCTGTAGCAATGGCGGCTGCATTAAAGGCCGACGAATGTCGTATCTATACAGATGTAGATGGTGTCTATACGGCGGACCCCAGAATTGTTCCGGATGCCAAGCGTATGGAGAGAGTTACTTATGAAGAAATGCTGGAAATGGCAAGTCTTGGTTCAAAAGTTTTACAAATTCGTTCTGTTGAGTTCGCCAGGAAGTACCATGTTTCACTACGGGTATTGCCCTCCTTTACTGAGGGACCTGGTACATTAATCGTTGATGAGGAAGAGTGTATGGAACAGGCATTAATTTCGGGTATTGCCCACAATGCTGATGAGGCAAAGCTAACTATATTAGGTGTTCCGGACAGTCCGGGAATAGCAAATACCATCCTTAGGCCTATCGCAGAGGCCAATATTGAAGTCGATATGATAGTACAGAATGTTGGCGAAGACGGATCAACTGACTTTACTTTTACTGTGCATCGTAATGATTACGAAAGTGCCATGGCGCTTTTGCAGGAAACATGCAAAAAGATGGCTGCGCGTGAAGTGGTGGGAGATAAGCGGATTGCCAAGCTGTCTATCGTTGGGGTTGGCATGCGCTCCCATGCTGGAATAGCAAGCAAGATGTTTGGGGCACTGGGAGAAGATGGTATCAATATTCAAATGATTTCGACCTCCGAAATAAAAGTATCGGTAGTTGTGGATGAAAAATATTTAGAATTGGGAGTGCGTGCTTTACATGCTGTTTTTGGTTTGGAGAATAGCGATCATTTAGTAAAATAAGTGATTTTTTTTTACGTTAATTAAACGCATTAAATAGAAATATTTACTTGGCCCATTTGTGTGTAAACTAGGTACAAAGGGAACCATTAGGAGATATTTAAGATGTTAATACTAACACGAAGGGTTGGCGAATCACTGATGATAGGTGATGATGTCAACGTAACTGTTTTGGGTATCCGTGGTAATCAGGTTCGAATAGGCATCAGCGCGCCTAAAGAAATACCCGTACACCGCGAGGAGATCTACGAACGCATTCAACGTGAGAAAGCAGGCCAGTCTGATGATGACTGTAATGCTTTTGAAGATGAAAATGAGATCGAAGCTAATAGAGAATAAATTTTTCTAAACCACACTTCTTCATATACTACCCTTATTTGTGTAATACGCTTAATGCGTTTGTCACAAATAAGGGCTGCGTTTTCCATTACAATTCGTTAAATACCAAATCCGGTATATAATAGCCGTCTTTTTTAGTAATTTGTTAAGCATAGGCTAGCTGATAAATCCAGCCCTGAAGGGAATTGCTCGCAACATCCTTGCAGCTTCTCCAGTGCGCCATTATGTTTTACATAAATATCTACGAATTCATTGTAAGTGGATATGAATAAAATTTGGCGTGCGGAGTACCGAACCAATCGCTGAAGGCGGTGCTCCGAAGGGAGCGCATTAAGTAATTAAACTAGTATCTACAATTTGAATTTATAATATTGGAGAGATGGCCGAGTGGCTGAAGGCGCTCCCCTGCTAAGGGAGTATGGGTTAGAAGCCCATCGGGGGTTCGAATCCCTCTCTCTCTGCCAACCGGTACTGCCAAATTAAAGCTCATTCGGCGACAATTCCCGGATGATTAATTCAAACAAACATTGCCAAGTTAACTTCCTTGAACTACTAAAACCTGCTTGATATCAACCTAGGTCATTGCTGCATTTTCCCAACAAGCAAAGAAACGCATTCTTAGAAATCGATAAGTCTCGGTACGCACCAGATTGAACCGACAAGAATCGCTGTGCCTGTTTCACTGACTTAAACTCTCGCATCCCCGCTCCCTTGCCATAGTCGGCTGATGAGATAGCTCAGCTTTATTGTTGGCATACTGAGCGTTATCATGCATCGATTCTGGGATAATCTCTCGGTGCGCCACGTCATGACCTCTCAACTTATCTGTGATAATTTTGCGCAGCTCACCTATGTGTTTCTTCACCAATCTTTATAAAGAATCACTTTGCGGCGTTAGCACTACGTCGCTTTTGCATATACACCTCATCGATGAAAA
>Ga0056107_100004_pt1 | contig 88552 bp, 139 predicted proteins | sample WorMetcrassitun2_FD_77006 | JGI IMG/M metagenome (GOLD analysis project Ga0056107, IMG submission 77006) | Marine gutless worms symbiont microbial communities from Max Planck institute for Marine Microbiology, Germany - Olavius crassitunicatus.2 ...
GCATAATTATTTCCGATCCGGACAAAGGCGATATCCCTGTGACACTTACCTGCCACGGTGCAAAAGTTGTTCAAGCCCCTATTGGTAAGTTGGCAAAAAAATAAAAAATGACAAACCAAACATGATCTCCCTGAGACTGCTATCGGAGATAATTGGTTTATCAAGTGATTCTGTTGAGACTGTATTATATAAGTAACTGGCAAAAAAGATGATCAGGCCTTAAATACCAGTAAGGAAGTCATAGATTTAGGTATGGAGGCTGTTGCTGAGCTGAAAAAATATCATTACCCGCGAACAGAAAGAATGACAATCAATGGCTTATTAGCGGTAATCAAGTCACAGGATTAGATGCAGTTAAAGGTAGAATTCGCTTCGTTGCTGCTTATCCCATTACTCCTGTTACAGAAGTTTTGGAATAGATGGCTTCCGGCCTGAACACAAGGTAGGTGGAAAATTAATGCGGGCCGAAGATGAACTGGCATCAGTGAATATGATAATCGGCGCTTCCTTTGGTGGTGTGCCGTCGTTGACGGCAACATCCGACCCAGGCCTGGCATTAATGATGGAATGGCTCGGACTAGCCGTTGGTTCTGAAACACCAGTGATGGTTGTTGATGTGATGCGAGTGTGGTCATCTACGGGGATCGCGACAAAAGCTGAGCAAAGTGATTTGAATATTGTGTTATATGGTTTCCACAGTGATGCTCCTCACATAGTTGTGGCGTCAAACTCGGCAGCTGATTATTTGAATACAGCGCAGTGGTCCGTGTATCTTGCCGAGGCCATGCGGGCTGCCGTGACTTATCTATCGGATCAATATATTGGTCAAGCAAAGACAATTATCAAACAACCAGCGGAATTTCCACTGCAGGCTGACAGGGAAATCTGCACTAACCCGGATGAGAAATACCAGTGTTACACCGTAACAGAAAGTGGTATCTCACCAATAGTCATACCTGGAATCCCCGACGGTCAATACACAGCAGATGGCCTTGAACATACTGAGAAGGGTCGCCATCAACAACGAACGGGGATCATACTCTGCAGTTAGGCAAATGTTTGTGCGAGATCACTAATTTTGACTATGGTGATTATTGGGCAGCTATTGAAGGTGAAGATGAGCTAGCTGTGATTACCTGTGGCTCAACCACTGGTTCCATTTGCGAGGCAATCAAAAGGCTTAGTGAAGAGGGAGTTGATAATATTAAGTTAATTTCTATTTGTCTTTTACTACCAGTCCAACAGAAAAAATTTGCATCAACACTTGCAGGTGTTAAAAAAGTATTAATTGCAGAGAATCATTCAGCGCAGTTCAATCAGTACCTCCGTGGACATTACGAGAGTTGCCTGATGATGTGGAGACATTTCATCGTACCGGTTCATTAATAATTCGCCCGAGAAAAATAATGAATAAATTAAGAACATGGGGTGAATCATGAGTGAGACTGCTGAAGTACTGTACCCAAAATCTGCACTAGAGCCAGCTGATTATAAATCCGGAGTGACACCAATATGGTGTCTCGGATGTGGTGATTTTTCCGTACTGCCAGAGATCACCAGGGCGCTGGTCAACATGCAGCTGCCTCGAGAGGATGTTGCAGTTATATCAGGTATCGGTTGTTCGTCACGCATTCCAGCCTATACCAGTTGTTATGGTTTTCACAGAGTGCATGGCAGAGCCATGCCAGTATCTACCGGGCTTAAGGTTGCCCCGTCCAGATTTAACAGTGATATGCACAGAGTCGATGATGGTGATGACTTTTCTATTGGTGGTAATCATTTTTTGCAGGCGAAATATCGATATAACATATATTGTCATGGATGATCAGGTTTATGGTGTGACCAAGGGACAGGCTTCTCCAACAACGGATGCAGACTGGGATAGTGTTCTGACTCCGGGGGAGCGGGGATCAACCCATTCTAACCACTTGTTATTACACTGGCATCAGGTGCAAATTTTGTTGCCCGAGCTTTTTCCGGTGATCCTGTGGGAACAACACAAACAATCATAGAATGGATCCAGCATCCAGGATTTTCCTTCATACAGATACTTAGCCCTTATGTTAACCTTCGGCCTGAACAAAGGGATTGGTGAAAACAAGTAAGGGAAGTGCCGGCTGCGGATACAAATGATCCTTCAGTAGCAGCTAAACGTATCGTGATCGATGATGGTTTTAATCTTGGCGTACCTTATAGGGGTGACCGGCCCGCCTATAAGCTGTGGCAGGAGGAACCAGTTAAAAATGTGGAATCAATCGGAGAGGAATTTACCATATGAATGATCAATATGTCAGCACCAAAAAAATAGTAGCAATAAATAATATTACAGAACTACTAGCCCACGCTCTAGCGCTGGAGGTGGAAGCAACGGATCGTTATAGGGAATTAGCAGAGCTTATGAATGTTCATAACAACAATGAAGTTGCACAACTATTTAAAAAGATGGCAGAGATTGAAAAAATGCATGTGGAGCAGATCCTGCAAATGGTCAGTAAGCACAACATGGGCGATCTTCCAAAATCAGAATGGAAATGGATATCGGTAGAAGGGTCGAAGACAATAGATCCGATGGATTTGTATTACTGGATGACATCTCATCAGGCTTTGAAGCTTGCCTTGATCAACGAGCAGCGTGCGCATGAATATTACCAGCAAGTTGCTGACAGTACCTCTGATGAAGAAACCTGTAGCCTTGCTAGTGAATTGGCAACAGAAGAAGAGGAACATGTCGCGTTGATAAAAGAATGGATGGAGAAGATCCATGAAGATAATGAAGATTGAGATCACGATAATGATCCACTCCGTATATCGGATTGAAGTAGTACTATGTAAAGATGGATGTATCTGATGAAACCAAGCCTGTCCCATATATAGAAGGGACAGAAGAATTCCCACTCGAACCATTAGTCGTTACAGCCATACGTACTGTCTATGATCCGGAGATCCAGGCAAATATATTCGATACGGGGCTTATCCATGATTTAAATATTGATGACGAGGGAGTTGTGAAAGTATTGATAGCATTGACTACGCCAAGTTGTCCAGTGACAGAAGAGACCCCTAGTTGGGTACAGATGGCGATCTACACTGTTGATGATGTCACCAAAGTTGAGATCGAACTTACAAGAGATCCGTTCTGGAAACCAGAGTTTATGACCGAAAAAGCATGCTTACAAATTGACTTTTGGCAATAAATACATAATACCACGGAGGAACAAAGAGCACTGAGAATAAAAATAAAAGTCTCAAAAATCTTTGATTTAATAATCTTCGTACCCTCTGTGGTTAATAAATCTTAAAAATAATATGTTAGATAAACCGAAAATTGGGCATAAATTTCCGCCCTTTACCGTGGAATTGAAAAAAAGTCCCTTACGTCTTTTTGCCAAAACAATAGGTGAAGCCAATCCTATATATACTGATGAGGAGGCAGCGAAGAAGGCGGGCTATCGCTCCTTACCCATGCCACCCATATAGCCTTTCCAGTCAGGAAAGGCTATTCCCAATCCTTCTGATACACTGCATTTACTGGGCCTCGATTTTCAGATATCGCACCACGGTGCACAGGAATTTAGCTATCATAAAGTAGTCTGTGCAGAAGATGTCATAACCGGTCAGAAGCGAATTGTTAATATCTATAAAAAGAAACACGGCGCTCTGAAGTTTGTTGTGGTAGAAACGGATTTCAGAGATCAGGATGGCGATCTAGTCTGTGAGTCCAGCCAGACAATTATTGTGATAAAAAACAGAAAGGGGAATTTATAAGTACTCCAGTCTTCGATACACTAAAATAGGGAGGCTCCATACCCGAACTTGAACATCCACCATTGACTCGTCTTGCATTAGCTCTTTATTGCAGTGCTTCCGGTGATCACAATCCCACCCATATGGATACCGACTATGCCCGAAATGAAGCAGGGCTGGATGATGTTATTGGATACGGCATGTTGACCACGGCCTATCTAGATCGTTTGCTAACTAATTGGATTCCCCAAACAAGTATCCGCCATTTTAAAACGAGGTTACACGCGCCAACCAGAATCGGTGATAAGATCACTTGTATCGAGCTGATCTCGGAAAAATTTCATAACGAAGAAAAAATTAAAGTCGAACTTCGGGCAGAGACACAGGATGGAATCTGTCTGGCAGCAGGTGAAGCTGACATAGTTTTTTGAAATTGGGAGCTTTTGTTTGTGCTGAGCGTCATTGCTCTTCACAAAAGATAAGCCTAAAAGTTTTAATTGTCCTGAACACTGGTAATTGCATCCAAGTAATAACAGTATTCTCAATAATTATCGCGGTAGTACTGCCATGGTCGTTACCTCATCTGGCCAGTAGTATCACCACCGATTCGAACCCGCAGCCAGCAGACTATCAGAAGAGTAATGCAAATTACACTAAATTAGTGACTATGATGTTAACTACTAATTTATATTTAACCAAGAAATATTTGCTTTAGGATGAGAGTATGGACTGGGTCCTATGGAAATTTATTCTTTTTGTTAATCTCGTTATTTTTATTGAATCTAAAAATAACGAGAAATCTTCGTATAAGCTGCATTCTAAATCTAATGGAAACTCGAAGTGCTTGCCAGAGTTAACTAATCCCTCCAATTGCTACAGTTTAATAAATTGATGAATAGCATTCTCACTGCGTGGTCCATCTTCAAGATATGTCTTGTAGTGAACAGAAAGACAGCGGGGTATTTAACAAACATATTGATTGTGCCCGTGTTGTTACTAGGTTCCGTGCAAGTACATCAGTTAACTGTAGTAACAACAGTAGATTATGGGCCCTATAATTACCTTGAAGAGGGTAAGGTTAAAGGACTAGTAACAGAAATTGTTCGAGCGGCCTTAACTGGGGTTGATTTAGAGGCAGAAATCAGCGCCTATCCTCGTTCTCGAGCATACAAGACGTTGCTGGAAAAAAATATTTTGTTTTATACGATTGCGAGAACGGTTGAGCAAGAAGGATTATTTCAGTGGCTAGGTCCCGTAGCCCCTTTAGCAAAGCTCAGTTTCTATAAGCTAAAAGAACAGGAAGGATTAGAACGGATAATCATTAATTCACTTAAAGATGTCAAGAAGTATAAAGTGTGGTCGTCAGAGGTTCAACAGCGCATGTATTTTTGCAAAAAAACAATTTTCCAATGATTGATTTATTGCTTAGAAGTGGTGGTCTAAACTTCCAGAAACTGGTTAAAGGAAGGGTTGATCTTGCGGTACATTTCATAGAAGGTATTACCTTGCTGCAAAGGTAAGGTGTTGATGTGCCATTTGATGATATTGAGAAAGTTTATACGTTTTTGGATTTACCACTCCACTGTATATGGCATTTAGCAGACAGACATCGGATGACTTGATTGAGAAACTGAGTACCGCATTTGAGAGACTTAAATCTGAAGGCTACCTGGACGAGATAAATAAGAGATACGGGTTTGAATAAGAGCTAAGCAGTACTAGAAGATGGGTCAACAAAATGTAAGTCACACAAAAGTCATTTTTTCAATTCTCCTAAGCCTTTTTAGCGAGTGGAGAAAATACTGTCTATCTGGGTGATAATAATAAGGTAGTAGAACCATTGACGTACCGATATCATGATATCGGTACTGAGCTCGATTTGGATATTCAGTTTGAAGGGTCTATTCCCTTGAAAATACTGATGGCAGGTACAAATAGTAGGAGATCACATCGCTGAATCTGACTTGGCTCAGGTGGCACCGCCGGGTTTTTCCAGACTATAATAGACTTTAAGTTCTTCTGTTTCCCCAAAGATCCGTGGCACTACCTGGAGTTCCATACTGATCTCGATATCTTCTTCACGTATTGTTTCTCCGAACCAAGCTAGTAATCTGCCAGTTTCCTCAAGATCGATAACACACACAGTATAGGGTGCCTCATCCTCGAAACCTGTCAGCGCGACGACGATCTTGGTAAAAGTGTGCAAGGTTCCTTCACCATTTATTTCGTACAATTCAAACTCCCAACTCATGTATTCACCGCAGTCAGCCCGTGGTGAAAAAGAGGTATTGCCACACACTGTCTGCAGCGGAATGTCATCAGGTAACCATCTTTAAAGTGCCGGGCGAAATTAGCTACCTTTGCGTAGGGAGAAAAGTTGACTTTACCGAACCATTTGAACATTGCTTAATCCCTCCTCATGACCTGGACGAAGCAATATTGCCCAATCCCGCTAACATTATGGGTTAGACCGACATCGGCATTGGGCGCTTGGCATTCACCGGCATCACAACCCTCCTTGGCTAGCGTCATGACGATGGTAGTACCTATACCCATGCTCCAACCAGTTGCTATGATGCTTTTGCCTGCAAAACCTAAATCCATAACATATCCTCTTATTAAGGTAATTACCCCTCTATCGCCCGGAACTTAATTTACGGAATTTTTATGAGTTTTGCTGTTGGTACTGTCATCATCCATCTTTGTGCGTTTCTTTGAAACATAAATTCATGATTATTGTATTGATATAGATCAATGGATTGCATGTGGCATGTGAAGGAAGCATTGGTCAGACGAGCGCTTTTATCCACACAATCTTTTATCCCCACAATAATTAAAATACCTGAAAGATGGACAAGGCCTTTTTTTTGATGTTCAAATGCAACATTGACTTTGGTCATAACCTATTAAGGTATGCGCGCTAGTTTGAATATTTTTTTGCGTAGCTTGGCATTCTAAGAGTTAATTCCCCGTAGCTTGCTACGCTGAGTTCATTCCAGCGACCGATCCATCTGGAACGAATCGGGTCGTACGAAGTACGCCCTTTGTGTGCAAACCACGGAAGGTTTATAACTAGGCATGAATCCAGTTAGATAATGTCCATTTACAGCGGAACTCTTTTTGACTGGATGCCGAAATAAGTATGCCCCGTACTTGATACGAGATCCGGTATGACGTAAGAAGTATTTCCTGTCAGCTTGCTGTGAGATGGTTTGTTATCAACACTAACTTAAATAATAGTACATAATAAAACATAGGTATCAAAATTATGGGTATTAGTGGACAACGTTGGATGATGCATGGGATTGACGAACCTTTGGTAAAGGAAGAATTTACCATCGCTGAACCACAAACTAACGAAGTAGTGGTTGAAGTAGCAGGCTGCGGTGTTTGTCATACAGACCTCGGCTATCTCTATGATGGTGTCAAAACAAATCATGAGTTACCTTTAGCACTCGGACATGAAATCAGTGAAAGAGTTGTTCAAGTAGGGGGGGTGCTGAATCCCTTCTAGATCAAGCAGTGATTATTCCGGCTGTGATCTCCTGCGACAATTGTGATCTATGTAAACGTGGCAAGGGAAATATCTGCCGCAGTCAGAAAATGCCTGGCAATGATATCCAAGGAGGGTTTGCAACGCATATTACTGTACCTGCGCAAGGCCTGTGTCCGGCGCCAAAAGAACAACTAGCTAAGGTTGGTCTGGAGTTGGCGGAGGTGTCTGTGATTGCTGATGCTCTGACGACACCTTATCAGGCAGTTACCTTAGCAGAAATTGAAAAAGGTGATCTGGCCATTGTGATTGGTGTAGGTGGTGTTGGAGGTTATGCTGTGCAGATTGCTAATGCCATGAGTGCAACAGTGATAGCCATTGACGTGGATCAAGGCAAACTGGATAAGCTGACTGACTTCGGTGCAGCATTGACATTGAACGCCAAAGACTATGATGGGCGTGAATTAAAAAGAAGATCTCAGGCTATGCGAAAGAAAACGGTCTGAGAACAACGGAATGGAAGATCTTTGAATGTTCTGGTACCAAGTCTGGGCAGACTACGGCTTTCGAACTGTTGACCTTTGGTGCCCACCTTGCTGTTGTTGGTTTTACCATGGATAAATCAGAAGTACGTCTGTCCAACCTCATGGCTTTTAATGCACGTTTACAAGGAAATTGGGGGTGCCTTTCAGAATACTATCCTGATGCCTTACAACTGGTGCTGAATGGAAAGGTCGATACGAAACCCTTTATCAAATTACATGCCCTTGAAGATATTAATAGTGTCTTTGAGGCAGCACATGCTCATCAACTGATTGAACGCGCCATACTCGTTCCATAGTTACTACCCTATATATTTTGAGGAAACATCATGAGTGAGAACACTACTGATATTATTAATCGAACTAGCCCGGAAAAACTAATAGACCATAATATTGTTCCTGACAAAGCAATGGAAGGTGTCATCTATGAGAAACGCCCAGCGAAGGATGGCAAAGGAAATGAAGTAGAAGGTTTGTACAATGCCTGGATCACTTTGGATAACCCAAAACAATATAATTCCTACACTACAGATATGGTCATGGCAGTCATACTAGCCTTTCGTTCTGCCAGTAATGCAAGAGATGTTAATGCTGTTGTTTTTACCGGGACGGGCGATAAGGCATTCTGTACTGGCGGTAATACAAAAGAATATGCTGAATATTATGTTGGCAACCCACAGGAATATCGTCAGTACATGCGTTTATTCAATGATATGGTGTCTGCCATTCTTGGTTGTGATAAAGCAGTAATTTGTCGTGTTAACGGTATGCGTATCGGTGGTGGTCAGGAGATAGGTATGGCTTGTGATTCTACTGTCGCTCAGGATCTTGCCAACTTTGGCCAGGCCGGACCAAAACATGATTCAGCCGTAATCGGTGGCGCTACGGATTTCCTTCCAGTCATGATAGGTTGTGAGCAAGCCATGGTATCGGGTACATTGTGTGAGCCTTTTTCGGCACACAAAGCCTATCGTCTTGGGGTCTGTCATGACATTGTTCCTAGCCTGAAGGTTGATGGAGAGTATGTCGCCAATCCAACTGTGATCACTGATAAATTTCTAGATGAATACGGGTGTATTATTCATGGGGAGTTTAAAACCGGCGACGAATTTGCTGCAGGAAAACAAAAAATCAAAGAAGGTAAAGTAGATCTGGCATTACTGAATGATAAGGTTGAAGCACTTTGTGCAAAGTTGCTTACGACTTTTCCTGAATGTATGACCAAGAGCCTGGAAAAATTACGCAAACTAAAACTACAGGCATGGAACCTTAACAAAGAGAATTCCCGTGACTGGTTGGCGCTTAATATGATGAATGAAGCCCGTACTGGATTCCGTGCTTTCAATGAAGGAAACAGAGAAGTAGGACGGGAGATTAATTTTGTTACTCTGCGTCAAGCTCTGGCCAAGGGAACACCGTGGACAGGGGATTTAATTGAAAGTCTGATGCCTGGGAAAGACTAAACAGAGCGGAATATCAGAGAGTACGAAGTAGAAAATAGGTTTCAACACTCTGTATTCGTTCTGTCTTTATCACTTAATTATTAATATTAATAATTTATTTCATTTGCTATGATTTCGTCTCCGCTAAATATTGAGCTTACCAATGATGGGCGTATCCTACGCTTAGCCCTGGCGCGACCAAAAGCAAATATCGTCGATGCAGAAATGATAGCTACATTACATACAGCATTGTCCGATCACAAAGATCAAAGCGATCTAGTTGCAGTATTAATCACTGCGGAAGGGCACAACTTTAGCTTTGGTGCCAGTGTAGAAGAACATTTGCCAGATCAACGTGATGCGATGTTGAAAGCACTACATGGCCTCATATTAGATGTGGTTGACTATCCGGTGCCAATACTGGTAGCTGTACGTGGATTTTGTCTCGGTGGAGGAATGGAAGTTGCCTGTGCCGGTAACCTGATGTTTGTTGCACCGGATGTACAATTTGGTCAACCGGAAATACAGCTAGCAGTTTTTGCCCCGGTAGCGTCTTGCCTCTTGCCTGAGAAGATTGGTCAGGCACAGGCAGAGGACTTATTATTTTCAGGCAGATCAATCGATGCTGAAGAGGCCCTGCGCCTTGGACTTGTGAATGCGATCCATGATGATCCAGAGCAGGCAGCAGTTGACTATATCGAAAAGCAGTTATTACCACAAAGCACCTCCACTTTACGCCATGCAGTTTGGGCTGCCAGAGTAAATTTTGTCGAAAGAGTGCGGGAAAAGATTGTCAGAGTAGAGAAGTGTTACCTGGAAGATCTAATGTCAGGAAATGATCCCCAGGAAGGATTGCAGTTCTTCCTGGAAAAACGAAAACCGGAGTGGAAAAACAGCTAAAATAAAAAGGAGATCACTCAGTCTACTGGCAGTCCAACAACTATTATGGTTTATTGGTGAAATGACTTTTCATCTTATCTTAAAAACTTATTGCTTCGCAAAAAGCTGATGGATCGCAAACTTGACCATAAAAAATAATACTATCATCTCTGACCCACTGGGTTCGACGGATCACTGGTTGAGCGTAGTATTCATGGTCGCTTAAAGTAGTGTCCATTGTTTAAGGCACCGTCATCCTTCAGGTTCCAGCGTTCGCTGACCCAGGTATTTCTGGAAATAGGTTACGAATTATGAGTCAGCACATTAGCACTAGTGTTGGTTGTTTCTATAACCAGGGTATACCATCCCAATTTTCAATGGATTCTCCACTGGCAGATGGCTCCCTGTCTGCATGATGTTTTTTCTGACTAAAATTAATTCGTCTCACGCCATAAATGGATTGATCATAGACGACAGTAATTTTTTTATCAGTTTGGAAAATTTCAATTGGATATGGATCCGAATAGGTACGCATGGGTCCGAAGAAGGCACAGCGAAGATTGGAGTCGTAATAACCACTTTTATATTCTTCGTGGCTGGCTAAGCCTGTTTTAGTGAGTACCGGTTCATTAGGGCCAGTTGGTCATACACCGATAGTACGACGTCAGGTACCAGTCAGATCAACACCAATAGATTTTTGTTTTAGCTTGAGGTTGCCAGAATTCAACATCAGTTCGCACTGTCTTTCATGTGTTTGCGATTCACCTTGATGCCTTTGTGCCTATTATCTCAATTTTACCGGAGATTTGATCGCTATCTATTTTCCCTTTCAATGCAAGTTGAAATACGAAGCCTCCTGCATCCTCCCGGTCTAAAATAATGGATAGGTTTTCCTCATCAGCGCCCACCTTAACTTTGTTACCACCAAGTATCGCACTAAAACTATCCTTGTTATTAATAAATTGTAAATGTAGTGGGCTGCCAGGAATGCGTTTATCTGTGCTAAAAGCTCAGTTCCCGTGTAATTTTCCTCTTGTCGAAGCAACTACAGAAAGATTGTTAGTATTATCTTTATCTAACAATTTTGTTCTTAGTCGTCTAGATTCTCCTCGAGCACTGTCATCGGCAAGGGTCACATAGTGTAAGTGTAGTTTTTTCGAGCCTCTGTGACTCGGCATGCCAGTAAAACTAACTACATCTCCAACTTTCACTGTATCCTGATTCCAGTTCATTTTGCGAAGACTTCCCAGAGTATGTCCCTGAACATTCCACTACACTACGCTCCACTTCCTTACCGTTTTCATTCACCATCATATAAAAGTGAACATGGGGATTACGAAATATAACTCAGGTGATTCTCCCTTCGCGGGTAATTTACCTGGTAGCATCAAATTTGCAAGAAACTAAATGATGGGTTATTTTTGATGAAGTGATGAACATTGTTAGCAGTACTAAGTCACAAACTAATAGTCCCGCTCTCATGCCTGAACCCATTACTGGGAATATGTCAGGCCTTATTTTCGCTGATATTAAAATAAAATGCAATGAGGCTGGCAAGTTGAAATCTTTGACTAGAGAGATAGTTGAGCCGTACAGTATATTGAACTATGTCAGTTAGAATACGGTGAACTTAGTATTTGTTGGCTATGAAGTTTGTTGTTGAACAGCTTTGCTATGTGAATGTTCACTTTGGTTACGTTCAACATCGTAGAGAAGCTCGTCACGTCGGCTGCAGAAGAACCAGGTAAAAAAGATGCAGATCACGTAGAAGCCTAAAAATGACCAGATAACAGTTCAGGGTCGGCCGGTAATTGTTATCGAAGCGTACCGGGCGTACCAGGCTTTGGGGATGAAAAATGCACCATACGCAGCTACCACTGAAGTAAAACCAATAATGACGGCTGCCTCTTTGTCTATTTAGCGTGATTGTTCTGTACCCGATAATTGTGGAATCAGCCGTAGAATTTCCTGACGTATGATTGCTGGGATCATCTGAAATGTTGAAACATTACCTACGCCAGCGCCAAAGAACAGCAATATAAACATGGCAAAGAAACCCCAATATGCACCTGCTTGGTCCTTGATACCGAGAAAAAAGAGTACACCGTCAACCGCAATAGCCATCAGTGCAAAGGTCCAGAATGTCACCCTGGTATCGCCGAACTTATCCTAGATCCAGCCAGTGTCAGTTCACGACAGAGCATCAACTAGCGGGCCCAGGAAGGCATACTTGAGAGCATCAACTTCCTGGAATTGTGTCTGCAATAGCAAAGGAAAACCTACAGAATAACCAATGAATGAACCGAAAGTACCAGTGTAGAGTCAGCACATGATCCAGTTACGCTTATGGCTGAAGATAATAGCTTGCTCTCTGAATGATGCTTTAGCTGAAGCAATATCGTTTATACCAAACCAAGCGGTAATGTGGCAATGATCAGGAATGGTGCCAAGACAAATCCAGCATTTTGTAGCCAGAGTTCAGTGCCATCTGTTGTAGTTTGAGCCTCACCTTTGAGCACGCCAAATACAGCAGCCGTAACTGATACAGGAGCCAGGAATTGCATGATACTGACATCAGCATTACCAAGATCCCGTATTCATTATCAGGGCATGGCCTTTTTCCTTTTTCGGAAAGAAAAACCTAATGTTCGTTATGAAGCTTGCGAAATTTCTACCGCCAAAACCACACAGCAAGGCAAGAATCAGGAACAGGAAATACAGTGTACCTGTGTTTTGCACTGCATAGCCAATGCCCAGGGCAGGGATTAACAATGATGTAGTAGTGAGTGTTGCCCAAAGTCTTCCCCCCCCCATAATAGACACCATGAAGGCATAAAAAATTCATAAAGTAGCGTCCGATAATCCAGGCGCAGCAGCAAGCCAGAAAAGCTCGTTAGTGCTGTAATTAAACCCGATAGAAAGCAGCTTCGCGACAACAACACTCCACACCATCAAGACTGCAAAAGCCAACAACAAACATGGCATGGAGATCCAAGGATTCTTGTGTGTGATCTGTTTACCGCTTTTGTGCAAAAACTCATCGTCATCCGGACGTCAATTCATGAGTGTATGACTTGTTGCGGCATGATGCTTCTCCAATGAATAAATCTCTTTCATCTCTGGAAGCCCAGGTAACTCAGGCATATTTTCCGGTAATGCTGCGCGCTCCATTTGTCGTATGGCCAGATGCATCCATGTAATTGAAATAGTGGCGATCGCGAACAGCAGCATGAAGCAGATTGTCCAGATACCTGTGAGATCGTTCATCAGCCCGAAGACGATGGGTAAAACGAAGCCGTCTAGACCACCGATCGTCCCTACATGCTTTGGATAATAGACAGGGATGTGTTTATATACAGCGGCCATTCCCATGGCCATAAAAACACCAAGCACGAATATAAGTAGAATGAAGGGTGCTAAGCCGGTGTTGGTCGATACATAAATGAGGCCTTCAATGCCGCGGATGATGTAGTCAGTTTTTGAATAGGAAAGCATGAAAGTGTACAAAATTGATACGGCAAATGTTAAACACATCATGGTGCGGGCACCGTACTTGTCGGAAAGATGGCCTCCATAGGCACGAAACAGGCTGGCTGGGATCACAAAGATCGCAGCTAGAATGCCGGCAGTCTCGATACTGAGGTCATAAACCCCGATAAGGTATCGAGGTAACCAAAGTGACAGTGCGACGAAGCCACCAAAAACGAAGAAATAATAAATAGCAAAATGTCAGACCTGGAGTTTTCTAAGTAGTTCGAGCAGAACGGCAAAATTTTTATATTTTTTTGCCTTGTTGTTTTCGAATTTTAAACTCAGGATCGTCTTCTGTCATAAACCAGAAAACAATGGCCATGAGTACAAGAGCGGCTGCCCATACCTATACGACGGCCTGCCAACCGAAGGCGACCAGCACGAAGGGTGCGACGAACATTGTTATTCCTGCGTCGACATTCCCCGCGCCAAAGATACCTAGGGTAGTGCCTTGTTTGTCTTCCGGGCACCACTTTGATACATAGGCGATACCCGCTGCAAAGAAACCTCCTGCCAGTCAGAGACCGAGCGCCGCCAGCAGGGCCATCAAATAAATACCGGCTTGTGAGGCTAGGAACGTTGCTAGTGTTATCAGGATCATGACGGACACATAGACGATGCGGCCACCATACTGATCCGTTCAAATGCCAAGGAATATCTGGCTCAAAGAGCCGGTCAAGATAGGCGTGCCAACAAGTAAGCCAAATTGGGTCTCGTTCAAGCCCAGGTCTTTCTTAATCTGAATGCCTATGATGAAAAATATCGTCCAGACGGTGAAGCACACTGCGAACGACGCTGCGCTTAGTACTAGGGCTTTGGTCTGTTTAGACTTAGGCAGGTCTTCGAGATGATTCATGACTAACGTCCCAGCCACTTCACTGCTTTAGTTATTCCGTGACCGAGTAGCATCCCATGCAGATATGGGTTTACGTGTGAGGTTTTTGTTTCAATTCCACATAACAAGTTGCTTAGGTCACCAGTTATTATGTAACGGCACATGAAGGCATCCTCGGCGTAAAAGTTTAGAAAATGCCTCAGTTTTTTTAGAGCTTCTTACTTTTTCAATGCCACATATCTCCTCATAGAAACAAAGGATCGGGTAATGTATCCAAATGGGTAACTAAATACATGCACTAGTTTGGTAAAGTGGAAGTAAGCGAAAAATAAAAGTGCAGCGATGATGTGCAGTTTATTTATAAGCGGAGCACTCGCGATCATTGATGCATTCGGTTACAGTTTGAAAATACTGGCGATCCAGGGTCCTGTCGAATAGAGTATTCCAAAGACCAGCTCTACTGCAGGATTGATAAAGTCCAAAACCACTGATAATTATCAGAAACAGAAGGACAGTATAATCATCCGGTGTACTCATTGCTTTTACCTGTGGAATTGTGATCCTGCGGACCAAAGCCCAAACTATTCCATAGCCAAAAATAATTCCGGCAGCTAGCCACCCCCCCAACCATCTAAAGAAATCAATCCAGCTAATAAGATTGTATGCGCCCCTTATAAATCCTGCAAAATGCGCAAAAAACAAGATGATTATACCACAGTGCAGACATAAAGGTGCAGGGCCAATGGAGGCCCGGCCAAAGAAACCGGTGGAGCGGGTTGTCCACAGATAATCTTCGCGGACGCTCCAATCCCACTTGCCTCTGTGCCCACTCATCATTCCGCTGAAGCCACGGTATATTACGCCGCCAAAAAACAGTGTGATGGTGATGTTAGGGCAGTCCGATAAAAAAGAAATTATCCTACATGGTTTTCCACCTCCTGCTCTCGTTGTTTTGATAAAGGTTGTGTTTTCTATTTTATGTTAATAACTTTCTCTAACGCATTAAGAAAATGGAGATATGGTGTTTGTAAGTCTTTCAATCGAGTGCGCATCGGAGTCAGAGAAGATAAAATATATTCGGTAATCAACTTATCCAGCACGGGGTCTTCTTTTGCTTCAGTGGTAAGTGAAAGAAAATCCACTGTTAAGGGCAAGTAATTCGGCAACTCCTTTCCATTCAGCATCTGCCCGAAATACTTATAAATGCCAGTCAGTTCTATCATGTATTCATTTCTGTCGGACACAGCAGCATTGGCACAGGTCTTAGGTTAATCATAAGTATGACTTCCAAGATATAAGGAGCATTGAGATTACAGTTCAAACAAGTCGATATAATCCTCTTCGGAAATAGTGTTTTCCTTAAGGGACCTGGAAAGCAGCGTTGCACTTTCCTTATCAATGCCTTCGAGGCTTTTAATCACTTCTTCTGCATTTTGGTTAAGTTTCTTTCTCTCCACATCTGCTTCAGGCGGGCTACACCACAGTTCAGCTATGAGCCCGTAAACATCTTTCAATATTTGCGTTCCGTTTGCACTACTCATGAGTTTTCGAATCGGCGTGATTGGATTTGAAATAACTTTTTCTTCTCTTCGTTGACGATCAAGGATTCATTTGATCGAAGCCGGCGACACCACGTTCGGTATAGAGACTGATGTCGGTGCCTTCGCGTTTTGCTGTAGGAACCACAAAACGTTCGTCATAAAAAGAAAGTGAAAATGCCCTGGTTATTCCTTTTGCATCTGCTCCACTCAAGTCAACTTTTTCAAGCACTTCCAGATTTTGTTTGTTATCCACTCTTATGTTTCTTTGGTAATGCCTCACTGCAAGTTGGCGTAGAAGTGTCTTCTTCACTACTTCTTCATTACCGGCACCAAACATACTGGCTAAATATTTAAAAGGCACACGGAATTTGTCTAATTCCTCAAGACTAAGAAGCGGGCCTTCTGATGGTTTTTCCATATCAAAGATATCTTCGTCCGTAGGCGTATTCTTTCCCGCACTGGTCGTGATTGGCGTCAAAGGTGGTATATAAAACAGGCTTGGCAAGGTCCTGAATTCTGGATGAAGCGGTAAAGCCAGTTCCCATTTTGTTTACAATTTTGTAAACTGGAGATCGTTGTGCCGCATCAATCCAATCGTCACTGATGTCGCTTTCCTTGGCTCCTTTTATTACTCCTGGATCAAAGGGATCCAGAATAATATCTCTTTGTACCTCGACTAAGTCTGCATCTTCCGCCATAACGACTTCTTCTACTCAATCCATATCGTAGAAAATAATTCCAAAAGCACGAATTTTACCTACACATAAATAGAAGCAAACAAGAGGCATACCAGATTCAATTCTCTGGTAGCAGAGAATACATTTTTCTATTTTTCCGTTCTGACCCAATTGTAATAGGGTTTTTTATATGAACAAGAAGAGACGCAATATCGCCAACTCCGGCATCTGTTTTGATCAATGAGAACAGCGCTATCCTCACTTTTATAAACTGCACCAGATGGACAGACTCATGCACAACCAGGACTGAGGCAATGATTATATATACGGAGAAGATAGAAATAAAAGCAGTCTTTAAACTTAAGTATCGTTTCCAGTTCTTTTTTGCTCATTCCATTAAAATTCACATCATACTTTCTCGTAATGTGAGCTACACCGGCATTATCTTCCCAATTCACCCCTCAGTTAATGGGAACATTTTGTTCTTCCGTGACCATGGATTTAAGTCTTTCTACCGGTTGTTATTTAGTTTGTTCTGAGGAATGCAGGTCATCGTAGATAAAAGTATAAACGTCACCCTCTCCGTAGTAATCTTTCATTTCAGGTGCGTGAGGATTAAAAAAGAGATTGGAGGGCATATAGGCCTTGCTGCCATGGCGAAGTTTCAGCTTGTCGCCATCTTTTATCCATCCTCCATTCCACAGATCCTGTTTTTCCCATTGTTGCGGATAACCGATTCCTGATTTGGTTTTCACATTGTTCCACCACATGTATTCGGCGCCTTCACGGTTTGTCCACACATTCTTGCAAGCAACCGCGCAGATACTACAGCCAATATATTTCTCCAGGTTGAAGGACATGTTTAATTGTGCTTTTACTTTCATGATCTTTTATTTTTTAAGTGGTTGGTAATTTATCTAGTTCACTCCCCCTGATAAATCAGTCTATTGTCATGACCAAACGGCATTTTATGGATGATGACTCCATGGTTGCGTTCCGATGGGCTGGTACCCTAATAATTGATGTAGTAAGAAAATTGGGTATAGCCACCAAAATGGCGATATTGGGGAAGGTTTTGCCTTGAACAGGTTCCGTATCCCCATTTCGCTAGTCTTTTAGCTCACCCAAGGGTTGAGTGAGCTGGCCAGGGTGGTTGTGCGGCAGCAGGCGTCAAGAAATGAACAAAAGCGTGCATATCGTCGAAAGTGACGTCGTATTTTTCATATCAGAAGGCGGCCGGTAGAATCACGTCATAATAATTGACGGTGGAGTCCATTCGAATGTTGAGGTTGGCCAGAAAGTCCAGTTTGTCGTTTATAATTTCATCATGCCATTCTATTTCATTCACCAGGTTTTTTGCCGACTCTTCGTCCCATATGACATTATGGTGAGTTCCGAGCCAGCGCTTGAGCGCTAATTCCTGACCCAGCATGCTAGTCCCTATGAGATTTCCGCGATATACCGTGACCATTTTCAGGTGGTTCTTAGAAACACCAACATCATTAATAGCAAAATTCAATTTGTCTTCCCTGAATTGTTTTACAGCCAAGTCTTTCACTTCATTATCGATTTTGTACCAAGCTTCCAGGGCTTCTTTGTAAAACTCCATGGGGTTCTTCTTGTCAACCTGAGGAAAGAAAGGTGGCCATCCCAATCTAACAGCGATGGCGTTCATGTCAGCCGCGTGGTTGAAAGCGGGAAGCTTCTTCACTCCCGTCGCCCACTGGGTATCAAGGAGTCAAGCTGTCACATCTCCGTTCACCCCGTTACAATCGCAAAGGGCAAGCATCACCGCCGTGTTGCAGTAATACATAGAAACACCATGGTAAAAATACTGTACTCCAGGGCCTGTTATGAAAAGTGATTTTCCTTTTGTCTTTTTAGCATTTTCTGCGAATTCCCTGTCTACCTGGATAGCAAGGTCTCTGTCCGCGCCCGTTTGCGCTTCCTGCCAGGCCCCCGGTGTATATATGGTTTTAGATCATCGTAGTCTTCTGGATAATCGCCATGCAGTCATCTTGACACACCTGCCTGCCCCATCGTCAGGTAAAAGGCAGTGGTTACGAGTAATTCCTTACCATCTTTAGTTATAATTTTTTTAGCAGGGACCTCGTGTAAAATTCCTTTCGCCTTCTGGCCTTTCCCCTCTATCTTACCTAAGTTTATGCTGAAGGTATCGCTAAAGTCGTTGAATAAGACCATTGCCTTTTGATCATCGTCTCTAAAAAGGGTGAGGAGTGGGTCGAAATCTTCTTTGGTAACAGCATTTTTCAGTTAAAGATTTCAGTTACCGCTTGGTTTCTCCTCCCGCCTGAAACCAATGGAGCCAGTAGGAATATGCAGTTTCCCCCTGACCATCTGTCATGATAAGTTTCCAATCAGCATTTTCTTCCTGGCTATACTCAGTTAGATCGGAAGCCCTCAGGAAGCGTCAGCCATCTGATACTTATCAACATCTTTTTTCAAAACCACGGAAGGGCAGGCTGGTATATTGTTTTACATACTCGGTGAAGTAGGACATTTACTTGTCAACATAGAACTCCTTCCTGATGGCGTGGATACAAGTCATCAGGAAGGCACTATCGCTGCCTAGCGCAAGCGGAACCAAGATATTAGCATATTTCGTGACATCCGAATAGTTGGAAGATAGCACTACAATTTTAGAGCCCAGGTATTTTGCTTCGGATACAAAATGACAGTCGGCAATGCGAGTCATGTTTATGTTTGCGCCGGCAACAATCCAGTATGTGCCAAGATACCAGTCAGAACTTGCACAATTTTCTGTCTGATCACCAAACATGAAGGAAGAAACATGCGATAGGTCGTGATACCACTCGTAATAGTTGTGATATATACCGCCGAGTAAATTGTTATACCTGTGTCTTGAAATAAAACTAAGCGAGTTCATTGCTGGAATAGGCGAAAAGTTGTCCATATGATCGGCGCCATACTTTTTAATAGTGTAAATCTGTGCAGCTGCGACCAATTCCGTTGACTCATCACAACTGACTCTTTTCCAACCTACTTTGCCCCTTGCGGATTTGTACTTTTTTAATTTCTTCTTATCTTCAACGAAGCTTGCATAAGCCTCTACAGGGTCTTTGCCGTTTTTACGTTCTTTAGTATAAAAATCCCACAGTACTTTGCGTACGTAGGAAAACTTCGGTCGTAAAGGGCTGTATGGGGGGGGGTACCAGGAAGCGGTAACACCTCTCTGGCGCCCTCTGGGTTCAACATTTGAGACATCTGGGTCGATCTGCGAGTAATCAGTTTTTTTGAAGTTCCCAACAGATAAGTCCATCTTTTACAAAGACCCCCAACTACAAGCCATGGAGTAGTTCACGCCATGATCTGATCGCACACTATAGTCGTAGCTCCATCTCTTTCTGTAAAAGTACCCTCACGAACGGGAGTCTTCGCTTATGTCAAACCATTTGCTGTTATTTTTCATAATATGTCTATCTGATTTCGTTAGTTTTTGCATTCATCTAACATCCACTTTCTTACTCACCACTTTTAATCCTAGAAAAGTGAGCCCAATCAACACTATGATGCTAATGAGCACAGTTGGTAGATATCGAGAAGGAGGGCCAGTCGCTACTTCAGTTTGTTGTTCGGTGCTCTTTAAATATGCAATGACTGCTACTACGTCTGTATCACTTAATCCAAGTGGTGCCATCGGCACATCGTTGACATCCTGTAAAAGCTGCATAGCAATGGGATCCTTTTCAGCAAGTAACCTGTCTGGCTCTTTGATTTGACGTTTGAGCCGGTCTTCTTCTCTGAGTGAGGTTACGCCGGTTAAATCAGGCCCAATCAATTTTCCCTTGCCAATCGTATGTCAGGCAGCACACAGAGTTTGGTAAATTTTTTCGCCTGTCTCATCAGCCTCAGCAGGCTTAATCGACCCCAACCAAATGGTAATCATAAGAAGCCCTAATACCGGACTCTACCATCCTCCAGAAAACTCGGTAATCATATTTGCTAACCTTTCAAGTTTAAAATCCCGATCCGTGCAACAAATGAATTCAGAATTCCGTTGAACTTATGCAATCTAAAAAAACAGTCTTAAAATAAAGCGTTTGGTGTAACATCGAAAAAATAGTCTGACCCACAATTAACCTCAGCATGAAAGTTCTTCCAAGTAACATTTACTCTAGGGGCTTGCGCTAGTATTGCTTGCTTTATGGGGCGCATTTGTATCTCCGACTAATCCTTTTGCTTCATATTTGTGACTGAGCCTGACTTTGATTTCGTGACGGCCTTGAGCGGTTGTGCAGTCAGCGCCGACCCCGACACTTCACTTACCCCGTCCAGGAATTCACGCATCTCCATCAGATCCTGAAAGTACTCCTCCTTTTCACCCTGAATGTGTCGGATGTGACCGTGCCACTTTGTATCTCCGTTGTCGTCATGTTCCAGCCAGATACACGCAACGTAAGATTCCTTCTTTATATGTTCTTCGATCATGGCACTCACCCTCGGCTCATCGTCCAGGCAAAAAGTGTAAGCGTATATAGCGTTCGTTGGTGACACTCTATCTAAGTGACTCAACAGAAGTCCTGGAAGCCGGTACAGGTCGACTGATGGGTAAGTCAAGGCCAGCTAAAAGGAGAGGTAAGTTGTCAGACTGGCATTAATCGATTCAGCAATACTGCAGACCTTGGGTTGCTGGGATAGTGTGACTGATTGTTCTGTGTTAAGAGTTAGTTACGACTTTGCTTGTTGATCTGCATATTATCATCCACATTGAGAATTTGTCAGTACAATCGCTGAGTTTTAGACAGTGGCGCTGTACCAAACTCTCTGGCTAAAAACTTCTCACAATGACGGTTGGGCCAGTGCCAATTCAGAGTAGTCATTGCTCACGAGGTATTTCATCAGTGCATAGTGGAAGTTATTCATACATGGATCGAAAACCAGAGCTTTACGGCAAATGTGTACAGCCTCATCAAATTGTCCTAACTTCGCGTAGCATTCCGCAGTACTGGCTAGTATCTCCAGATAAAGTTCATGAAGCCTTTCTCGCTCTTCGACGCATCAATCGGTGAAAGTCTCGTCTTCCATATAATCACCTCGGTAGAGATGTCGAGTCTCGATACAGTGGTCCAGGGCATTGCTCCAATGCGCCTGATCCTGCATTGTGCGTCCTTCAGTGACTAGCCGTTCAAAAGTGTCGACATCCACCCAAATCGCATTACGTCAGAGCAGGTACACATTACCAATCGTTTTCATTACATCATCGTTCATACCATGAGCACGCAATTCACGCCGCAGATAATACATGGTCACTTTGAGCCGTCCCAATCCCTGACTTTCACCTACGTCCGGTCATAGGCAATCGAATAGACGCTCTCAATGTACAGGGCGGTCAAGTTGGGTGACCAGGTATTTCAACAGTGTCACCGCCCGTTTGCGCCTCTACTTCCCGGTATCAATGCTACGTCCGGACACCACGATACCAAAACCACCAAGAGTAAGTACTTGTAGGGTATGGTGTTGTGTGGTACTGGGCTTGTGTTTGTCCCATCCCGAATGAAAATAACGGCCACGATTTTGCCGCCGTACAGGCGACGGGCCTGTTCCGACATGGTGGTCGAGGTCATACTGACGATGATTCATTCGCCATTCCAATGTCTCAAACGGCAACCCGGCGTGCCATAAGGCCGACACTCCCGGAGGCACCGGACAGCATCACAATCATGGTGGCATAGAGGTTCACCACCAGGCAGGGTGGCCTGTAATACATCATCACATTGTTTGCCAATTGCCTCAGCCCCGCGCGGTGTGGTGCAGCCAAGCAAGCGCTGTGCAGACGCGTTCCAGGCCGCAATCTTAGTATCGGCGTCGGATGCAAATACAGCTAAATCAGAGGCGTGCGTTGATATTTCACACACTTCTTTATCATTTAAAATACTCATAATTCATCATCACGTACTCGTGATTTAATTGTAGCTTAGATACTACCTTCAGCTACTTTGAACACTACCATCCATTATCTAATTGCACAGTGCGCTTTAGATCCTGGATATCTAAGGTCAACTGTAGAAGAAAGAAAGACCGGCGGAGTTCTATAAAATGTGGACCTCGCAGCAGAGACGACAAGCCTATCAACTGATAAAACGATGTGAAACAATTTGCGATAAACAGCGCAATGTTGAGGCAGGCTGCTTTTCGCAGTCGCGAGTAAATCAATCGAGATTCCAATTAAACCCATGTTGGATTATATTGCAACGACACCTGCAAATTAAAGAGGCCCGCCGTGCAGCAGTACCGGGTAAATTTGGTGGCAATATGGATTATCAGGGCATGGTAGAAGGAGCGCTACTATTCCTAGGTGATGGTCATGCTAAGCAGAGGTATGGGGAATTAGTGAATTCAGGTATTGAGATTTCGATGGATGTAGAGTTTAAAGTTGATCTCATAAAAGGTATGAAAATAACCTGGCCATGACTGGAAAATGATGAGTACCCCATATGGTTTTGGGAAGTGCGTGTCAGTTTCTACAGGTACTACAGCATGCAACAACAGGATTACAACTATGGCTTATGCAAGATTATGGCTATGATGAACGGAATGTGTCCTTGCTCATGTGGTAGGTGCTTGAATATGAAATTGTCAATGTGGCTGATCCCAATTTCACCGTTGTAGCGAAGATAAAAAAGATATTACTACAGCCTGAAAATGGTGTTATTGCGCGATGAGACTATCTAGTACTTTCCTGACTTCACCAGCCCACTGTTGAGAGACAGTTTTGCCGGCAGGGAGATCAGTGCTTTTCCGGCGATAAGCAATGACACCATCTCCGTTCACAACCATTAATCCAGGTACGTAGTGAACGTCATACTGCTTCGCAATGCTGTTCATATCGGCAATCACGACGAGCGGAAATCCCAGTGTTTTCACATGAGTCTTAAGATCACCAATGCCGCGTTCCAAGGCGTTGAATGAAATGATCTGGATACCGTATTTTGCATAGTCGGCTTGTATTTCTTTGACGTAGAGCATAAAAGCCTTGCAATAGGGACACCATGTTGCCAAGAAGATGAATACCGCTGGCTTGTCGCCAAGTATGGCGGGGAATTCAACCTGTGTACCACCTGCCAGGTCAACCCCACTCCAGGCCGGGGCCTTGTCTCCAACTCCTACTGCTGCTAGCATTGATGTATTAAATAGACATAGCCACAATGTCACAAATAGTCTTGTCGGTATTAAATTAGCTCTCAGAATGACGATAGTAACTCTTTGACATAAATACCGCCTGAGTATGATAAGGGTTACTCTAAGCTTAGTTAATAAAAATTGTATTCAGAGAGAAACTATTTATAACTAATCGTTTATATTGAATATTATTGGCGCCCTGAAGAGGATTCGAACCTCTGGCCTTCCGCTTAGGAGGTGGACGCTCTATCCTGCTGAGCTATCAGGGCTTGACTTGATATCAATTCAATATGTTAAGCTAATTGCGGAGTATATAAAATACGAAGGATGTAAATCAAGACATAAAACAAGCACCTATTTCGTTTATCTTTTCGCCTTGAGACAGACTTAATTTTAGACTCTGTCCTATTTGTAAAGGTCAATCATAACTTCTGATTTAGTTTCTAACATTCTTTTTTTAAGCGAAATTTACGATTGTACTAACTGTACGCCATTACTTAACTAAGGTAGGTTTTCGTTTTTGACTGCCTATAAGAATAGTAAATATCACCATGGGGGAAGGGGTTGATATTATTATTGTACAATACCTAATGAACACCTATAATTTCAGTGAATTGGAGATCTGCACTGCACGATCATCTCTAATCTTGTAAATAATTGGATTGCGATTGATGGGTTGCTATCTTATATTTGAATACGAAACCGGCAGGTTCCAGAAGCGATAGTCATGGTTCTGAAGAATAGTGTTATAGATGAGTGTATGGAAAGAGATGGCGTCGTCGTTTGCGTTAAGGATAGGAAAACTAAAGTACTTCAGCAGAACGATGCTTGCCATAAACTATGCGGAGACCTTTTAGGCAAAGAATGTCACATTGCCTGTATGGAGTTATACGAAAAAGACGACTCTCAGCAGTGGGAAAAATGGGGAAGCAGAACTTACAGAAATTGTCCCGTCCAAGATCAATTTTTTGATATTACCGTTATTTCCACATCGGAGCACATCACAACATTTGCTCAACCATTAAATGACAAACTAGAGTCTGCAATGGAGTATTACAGAAATAGTGGACTTACTAAAAGAGAGCTTGAAGTCATTGAGTTAGCTATTGTCGGCATGTCAAATCAGGAAATATCTGAAAAACTATTTATCTCTACCGCTACGTTACGATCCCATTTAAAAAATATTTATAACAGAGTTAAAGAAGTACGTGGATCAGTGGAATATTTGCCGTTTGAAAGAAAACAGCAGTCCAACAACTATTACTCTAGGATGATAAAGATCTGAAGCAAGAACTCTTTCAATAATCTCTTGCGGCTATACATAATGTCAGTGAATTAGTTACAAGTCTTGTGCGCGCTTATTGCTTAGCTTGTAAGTACAAATTGGTAGCGTAGCATGATCGATCTATACATAACAAAACACTTTTACACCTTCTATACTTGACAATAATTTGAATACAGGAGATATGACTATGTACGTAGCAATGAATCGATTTAAGGTAAAAAAAAGATCGAACTGACGCCTTTGAAGATATGTGGAAAACGCGGGAAAGTCATTTAAGTGAGATGGATTGGTTCTGCACTTTCCAGCTACTCAAAGGTCACGGAGCATGAAGATTATATTTTGTACGCAAATCATACGTTCTGGAGTAGCTATGAAGATTTTGAAGGGTGGACTCACTCAGATGTATTTAAAAAGGCTCATTCAAGATCAGGCCATACTTCAGAACCAGTTACCCTGGGCCATCAGGAGTTTGAAGGTTTTGAAGTGATACTCAGCGAAGAGAACACTAAAACTGCTGTGACTTAAATTACGCTGCCTTGCGCACCATCCGATGGATTTTTTGTCTCGGTGATAAAATTTATCTAGTGGTACTGCCTGTTTGTATTCAAATTCCTTAATGGATTTTTGTTTTATATGCCCAAAACCGCGAATGAATTTTGGTAGAGATGTAATTTCAACTGATATTTTGTAGTTGTTTTCATCAATACCTTTTAGTAATTCTAGGATTGTACTTTTATAGTCATCTATAAGTTGTCTTTCTCTCTTTCGTTCCTGCGTGTAACCAAAGATATCACAACGCGTACCACGTAACGATTTAAGTTTTACTAAAGCACCGAATAGCAGCATTGTTATTTGAGGGTAGGTTCTTTTAATTAAATTACCCTGTTCATCGCGCTTTGATAAGTATGGTTCAACAAGATGAAACTGAAGTTTATATTTACCATCAAACTGTTCTTTAAGTTTTTTAGTAAATTTACCGTCACTGTATAGTCTTGCGACTTCATATTTGTCTTTGTAGGCCATCAGTTTATAGAGATATCGTACCATCGCTTTTGTTAGCTGCAATTCATTTTCTCTAAAATGTAAAGAGCCTTCATGTTCGTGGACTAACTCGACAAATTTTCTGTAACTATTTGTATAGTTTTTATTCTGGTACCTTATTAATAACTCCATCCTATGCTTGACTATATCATCCAGATCTGTGGGCTGCCGTGATTCTTTCTTATTTTCAATTTTCGCTATAGCTAGTACAGCCTGCAGGTCGTAGGCTGCACGACGTCCCCATAAGAACGCCTGTCTATTAAATTCAATTGCAACGTTGTTGAGAGTTATTGTCCGTTCTATCGCTTCAGCTGTAACAGGAATCAGGCCATGCTGGTAAGCATATCCCAGCAGGAATATATTGGTAGCAATAGAATTACCCAGCAGTTCTGTAGCAATAGTTGTCGCACTTATAAATTGTGTTTTCTCTTTACCAGTTTTCTCAATAATGGTCTGCTCCATATCCTTTATTGGAAAAACAGTATCTGGGTTGGATATAAAATCGGTTGTGGGTGCTGAGTCAGTATTAATGATTGCATGGGATCTTTCCAAATGTGGTTTTGCCAATGCATCATCAGATGCTGAAACAAGCAGATCTATATCTAGCAACAAATCGGCGTCACCAGCCACAATTCGTACAGCGTGTATATCGTTCTGACTCTCATCAATACACACATGACTGATTATCGAACCAAACTTTTGTGTCAAACATGTTTGGTTCATGGTTGCACAGCCTTTACCCTCAATATGCGCAGCCATAACGAGGATAGCGCTCACTGTTAAGACACCTGTGCCACCAATACCAGTTACTAATACGTTCCACGATTGTATCAAGCTTGGCAAGGTTGGGTTCGGCAGCTTGGGGAAGTCTATTGCCATGGCGGCCACATTTTTTTTACGAAGAAACCATCCGTTGACTGATACGAAACTGTGGCAGAACCCTTCGGCATAACTATAGTCTTTGTTGCATGCGTATTGATCAATACTGTATTTTCATCCTAACTCAGTTTTCTTCGGTAATATTGAAAGACAATTGGATTGAACGCCACAATCGCCACAACCATCACATGCTTTTTCATTGATAAAGATCTTGCAAGGTGGTTCCTCCAGTAAGCCTTTCTTGCGTCGTCGCCGCTTCTCTGCGGCGTAGGTTTAATCATAAATAATAACGGTTGTCCCCCGAGTATCTCTCAGTTCTTTCTGAATGTTTGTTAAACTTCTACGATGATCGATTGTGAGACCTTCAAAATGAGGGAAGTCTGCTGGATATTTATCTGGTTCGTCAGGTACGATGGCAATACGTTTAATTCCTTCGCCACGTAATTGATAAACAATGTTCTCTACCGATAAGTACATCATCGATTGGTTATTCTCCTATCATGACAACGGCATCGTTATACAGTATTTTGTAAGTGATACTCACTCCAGCAGCGATAGTTGCTCGTATGGCGAGTAAAGCGGAATGAAAATAAGTCCCGTCTCCAAGATTCTGGAATACATGTTTAGTATTGGTGAACGGTACCTGACCTATCCAACTGGCCCCTTCGCCACCCATCTGAGCATATGTTTTAGTATTTCGGTCCATCCATTGAGCCATGTAGTGACAGCCAATCCCTGCGAAAGCGATGTTACCGTCCGGTACTCCGGTTGATGTATTGTATGGGTAACCGGAGCAGTAATGTGACAATCGGCTTATCACATTACGAGGTATGGAGAGTCGTTTTTCCTTCGCTTCGAAAAAGGCCAGGTGCTCTTCAATGGTTTTGCTTGTATAAAAACGATCAATTCGAGAGCATATCGCTCGTACCACCATTGCTGAAGTAAGTTCTGACAGGCTGGACAGTAGATCATGGCTGTGTTCATCAAGCTCGTCAATTACTCGAGGTCTTTCATCTACTGGCCAGTTATAGAGTTGCCCTGTGAGCTGGTCTTCTACAATACTGCGTTTTTCTTCAAGACCTTTGGCAAACTCATGAGTTGCGATGGGTTCCAGTGACCAACTCATACCGAGTTTGTAAACTCGTAAACCAATACGTGTAGCTTCATTTTCATCGACATCAAAATCATCCAGGGCCTTGTAATACGTCCAGATAAGTTTTACCTGTAGTGATGATACCCAGGCGTGGTTCCGGGCTATCGATTTTGATTTGATTCAGGTTATTCGTGTAAGCAAAATGGCGAGCTGCATAAATCTTAAATTTATTAAGGCGTTTTTCTTGTTGTAAGGGGTTGTCAGGCCGGCGAGCGTGAAGACCATCAGGAGGTAAATAGAAGTCATCGGGGATCACAATTTTAATGCGATATGGATCAATCTCGGCAGAAATCGCAGAGTCCATATTTTCCGTTATCGCTTTCAAAGTAACCCAACAGCCACTGTAACGCGATAATTCCCAACCAAAGATCCCCAAATTCAGTACTTCCTGTACATTTGCCGGATTTAAAATTGGCATAGATGTACCAATAAACATGTGCTCAGTTTGATGTGGTATGGAGGGCAACTTGGCGACGTAATCATCTCCTGCAACGGTAAGTACGCCTCCATACTTTGACGTGCCGAAAGCATTGACATGGCGGATAACATCCATACTACGATCGACTCTCGGCCCTTTACCCTACCACATACTGAAGACACCATCATATTTTGCCTCATCAAATAGTGAAACTTGTTGAGTGTCTCAGACAGCAGTTGCAGCAAGATCCTCGTTCACGCCTGGTTGAAAATGAATATTGTGTTTATCAAGATATTTTTTGTATGTCAGATAGATTGATTCAATCCACTAAGAGGTGAGCCGCGATAACCGGATATAAAACCAGCAGTGTTTAAACTTGCTTCCAGGTCTCGTTGGTGCTGCAGGATTGATAGTCGAACTAAAGCTTCAATACCGGTAATGTAGGCATGAGTTGTATTCAGTGCATATTTGTCGTCAAATGAGACTGTTGTCAGGGACGTAGCTTTTCTCCAGGGAATACTGTTTGACCAGTATCAAGAGCAAACAATTATATGGAGAAATAATAGAGCATTTGAAAGAAATAATTTATTTAAAGTGCCTTAAATTTAAAGTGCCTTAAATTTAAAGTGCCTTAATATATATTAGTATTGTGTATATTAAATATTACTTATTTGGGAATTAATTATGAAAGTAGAATTGACGAAGATAGATATTAAAATCTTACAGCTTTTGCAGGAAAATCTTGGTTTAAGTACTGTTGAGATTGCAAAGAAGGTAAGTTTGTTCCAATCATCCTGTTGGCGGTGCATCAACCGTCTTGAGCAGACGGGAATCATTAAGCAACAAGGTTGCAGCTCTAGATCGACTTAAACCGGATATGGAGGTGGTAGTTTTTGTCAATGTGAGCTTGACTGCACATAGGCGCCAAAATCTGAAAGACCTTGAAAAGGAAATTATAACATTCCCGGAAGTGTTGGAATGCTATACCGTTACCGGTGAAATGGATTATCTATTAAAGATTGTTACAAGAGATATTCAGCGTTATGAATTGTTTATAAGAAACCATCTCATAATGATACCAATGATACAGGAAATGCATTCTACGATTGCAGTAACTGAAATTAAGGATACAACTAAATTACCATTAGACACGCAGCTTTGAACTATCATCTATCATTAATATAAATTGGCACTAAAAAGCTAGCTAACTGCAAAGTCCTATTTTACTTAGCTGTGTTTTCCAGAACCATTACGCCAGATGCTGTATTAGATATAAGAATGTGATAGTTGCTATGCACCAGGGATACCTTACCAGACAGCGCAGCACGCGCGGCAATCTACATAAGGATCTTCGTTCCCTGGGTTCCGGCAAGTTCTACAATTTCGTCAATAGAATATTTAGTTAATGCTTTAGGGCCATTGACAAGTTTATCCATACACATCATGTCGAATTCCTTATTAATAAATCCAGCTCTCTCACCGTCAAGTTGATGAGACATTCCCCAGTACCCACAATAACCACTTTTAGATCTTCCTCATAGGATTCAATTGCCTTATCTATTGCCCTGCCAAGATTGTAACAGCGTAATGTTTTCGGCAACGGGTGTTGAACGGTATTGATTTCAATAGAAATTGATTTAATCGGGGGATGGTCATGATCTGGCCATAACAGGCGCATTAGACCGACAAAAGCGTGATCTACCAGCATTTCTTGACAGCTTGTTATATCGAATTCATTTTCTACTAATGATTCAATCATATACCAGGAAAATTCAGGTGCACCTGGGTAGAGTAGAAAGGTAGGTAGCCCCGACCTTCGTCCTCTCTTTGATATTCGTTTGCAGCGCCAACTGCAAATGTCGGTAAATTATCAAGAAAGAAATTTAAACTAAGATCATTAAAGATCATTACAGCTACATCTGATTTTACCCGATCCAGCCACGTATGTACTTCATCATAGCCTTCAAAAAAATTCTTCCAGCAAGGTTCCCTTCTGAAGGCCCTTGACTGTAGCACCACCAATCAACGACACGTGAGATGTGTTCATGTTTCCAGCTATTGTTGCCATTTTATTTATTACTTTGTTCTTCAGGCATGGTTTTGAATTCTTCTTTGCTCATACCTGTTTGTTGTGTTCCGACATCCTACACATCGAGATGGAAAATACCGGTGAATTTGGCGAGATAATATATGTTGCCTCCTGCAGCAATTATACCTAACGCATTACGATTAAAAATAGTCTGGCATTGTTGCTCGTTCAATTTATACTTTTCACAGCATGCTGCTTCAGCTTGCAGAAATTTCTCTCGGTTTTCAGCTTTATCAAAGGAGAAACATATTTTATTAAGGGCATAACCCCCTCATTGTCTCCTTACTATCAAATATTGTGGTTCCGGGAATTTTACCAATGTTATGTTCGTGCAAAGTTATGCCGTAATCTCATTATTAATTTAAAGCTATTATATCTACTCAGTAATAGCATGAATATTTAGAGGAAACCGATTAGATAATTCAAGTGAATAATGGTGGGTAGTTGATTTATATCAAATCAGCGTATGAATAATCCAAATCGGTGTATGAATTGTCCAAATATATAAGGGTTGATTAAATTCACCCCAGTGTAGGAGCATGTCTCTTGCAAACATGCTGTCATCATTAACCAACACGCATGCATTTATTAAATTTCTGTTATTTAGAATTCTTCTGTATCTATTTCCTTTTGAGTCACCTCTACGCAGCGTGGCCCTGCAACTGTATCCTGATTGATCAGTTCACCTACACGACGCATTGCCTCTGGACTTAATCTGACTTTGTCAGCACCAGCATTCTCTTCAAGAAAGTCTAGGTGTTTTAGTACCAGGGATTGGGATGATATGCCCTACCTGGGCCAGTATCCATGCCAGTACAAATTGTGCCATGGTGTAATTATTTTGCTTGGCAATCTCAGAGCACTCATCCAATAACAAAAGATTTTTCCTAAAGTTTCCTCCCTGAAAGCGTGGCATATTGTGGCGCAGATCTTTCTCGTGCAATTGTGACATGTCTCGCAGTTTTCTCGTTAGAAACGCTCTGGCCATGGGATTAAAGGTAACAAAATTAATTCCTAATTCCTTACGGGTATCAATGACCTTGATTTCTGCATTACGTGTCTAGAGGGAGTATTCCGTTTGTACTGCTATAATTGAGTGAACTTTATGTGCCCTTAGCAGGATATCTGCAGACGCCTCCGATAAACATGTTGTTCTGTTCTTGTCTTCGCTAACCAGATCGGACATAGCACCGATACTTTCTTCAACAGGTACTTGTCTGCCTATGCGATGAAAATAATACAAATCTATAACATCAGTTTATAGGTGACGCAGACTATCTTCGCAAGATTATTTAAGCACCTCTGATGCGGCAATTAATTTCCCGCTTGCCCTCACTATTTTTATACATGCCACCATTACTAGCGAGTACAAATTCATTTCTTCTGTGCTTCAGTGTTTTACCAATCAATTTTTGTTATCACCAAAGCCGTAAAGAATTGTCGTATCGAGCATAGTATAGTCAATATTCAATGTACAATGCAGTATCTTTGCTGATTCTTCATCGTTTGGTGTGCCATAACCGTGTGACATACTCATGCAGCCGAGATCGGCAAGGGAGACTTCAAATGGACCAAGTTTTCTAGTTTGCATAAATCTTTTAAAGTTATATAAATTCTTTGGGTTTAGTTTCCCGTAACTTGCTGCGGTGATGTCATTCCTGCGAAGGCAGGAATCCAGTCAAATAGAGTTCCACTGCAAGCGGACATTAATTTACTGGATGCCGGAATAAATCCGACATGACGGTGCCAATACTCATCAGCTTGTTGAGGGGTTGCTTATTCGCTAAGACCTTAATCCAAGAAAGCTGTCTACTCCTCTTCCAGGCACTTTTCCAGTCTATTCAGTGCTTCCATGGCTGGGAAAATCTGAGCTACGCTGATGTTCGGTTCTATTTGTTCTTGTATAGCTGAAAAGAATTCACGATCCTGTAACTCGATTCCATTTATTGACACATCAGCATTGGATACGTCTATTTGATTTTCGTTGCCGTCAAACAAATCGTCATAGCGTGCAATGTAGGTTACGTTGTCACAGATATAGCGGAAAAATATTCTCATGGTGGCATCATTATTAAAGGACAAGGAAAGAGTACAAATTGCCCCATTGAATACCTTCAGTTCTATACTCATGTCCATCGTGATACCTAATTTCGAATGCATTAGTCCCTGTATGACTTGTACTTTTGACGACATTTCATCAGTCTGATAGTGGAACAGATCTACCGTATGGCAAGCATGATGCCAGAGTAAATGATTAGTCCAGCTTCGCGGGTTACCAAGTGCATTCATGTTAGTACGACGGAAAAAACAGGTTTGTACATTCATTTGCTGGATGTTTAATTCTCCGGCCTGGATCTTGTTGTGCATCCACTAATGACTGGGATTGAAACGTCGCTTATGATCAACCATAGCAATTAATCCGGTTTCTTTTTGTATTTCGGTAATACGTTGCGTATCAACAAAGAAATCAGCGATAGGGATCTCTATTTCCACATGTTTGCCAGCCTGCATGCACTGGATTGCCTGTTACGCATGTATCTGAGTAGGAGAGGCAATAATTGCTGCCTCTACTCCAGGCTGTTCAAGACTTTCGTCTAAATCGACTGTCCAGTGTGCGGGTATACCTCTGACTTTTGCGACTTCCTTAGTTGTATAAAGACTTCCACCGCAGAGACTTACAACTTCAATGCCATCTATTTTTTTATGCCATCAAGGTGTTTTTGTGCAAAGACACCTTGTCCAATCATAACGATCTTCATATTTACGTACCCTCTTTCCTCACAATATTTTTAAATAGATTGCTGATTTTCCAGAATGATCAAGCCTGCAGCTGTGCTTGAAGCAGGGACATGATAATGTCTGTAAATCTCTGTAACATTATCGCCCAATGCTCCACACATAATCATCCACATGACCATTTCAATACCTTCGGCGCTCGTTTTCCTAACATATTCCAGATGTTGAATACCAGCCAGGCGCTGTGGGTCTGCACTAAGATCATCCAGAAATTTCTGATCCCAGTCCTTATTAATTAAGCCGGCACGTTCACCATGTAACTGATGTGGCATACCACCTGTTCCCGTGATTACGACATTGAGATCTGTTTCATATGCGTCCACTGCCTTGCGGACTGTCTTACCCAGTTGAAAACAGCGGTTCTCGGTTGGTGGGGGTAGAGTACGACATTAACAGTTAGTGGAATAGCCTTGAACGGCCATTTGTCTGTATGCTCACAGACGATCGACATCGGAACTGTTAAACCATGGTCAACATCCATGGCATTGACAATGGTCATATCAAATTCATTGAATATCAATAATTCTACCAAGTGCCATGCTAGACCAGGTTCTCTCTTTACCACCGGTATTGGTCGTGATCCCCAGCCCTCATCGGCTGATTTAAACTCTTCGACAACGCCAAGGGCAAAAGTTGGCACTGATTCCAGCGAAAAAGCAGTGCCGTGATCGTTGTAAACCAATATGACAACATCGGGTGCTGTTTTCTTCATTCATTCTCTGGCTTTATTGCAAACGCCGAACAGTGGTTTCCAATAGGGTTCTTCGGTGAGACTTTGATCGTGTGCTACGCCGATGGCTGGGACGTGGGATGTGCCAGCGCCTGCAATGATCTTCGCCATTATTGTTTCTCCGAATTACTTCTGTTCCCTTCTATACTACGTCCACCATCTACCATCATTTTACGATATTCTTCCAGGGATACGCCGGTCATTGCACCGACCATGTATTGAAAAGACTTGCCATCGGTAGCGCCTATTTTCAAGACGTAGTAAATATTGCCGCCCGCCTTAACCATACCGAGATAGTCTTGCTTCAGGACACATTTGCGTTGTTCATCTGTTAATGGAAATTTATCCAGGCACCTCTCTTCATCACTTAAAAATTCTTTCCGGTTTTCTGCCTTGAGCAAGGACATGTTCAACATATTTAAATGGAAACCCTTCCTGCATCGATCACCCGTAAATAAATATGTTCTCGGAATATCTTCGAATTGTTTTTTTAGACAAAATTGGCAACCAAGGTATTTTTTTAGGATAGCAGTGATCCAAATGCTAGAGGTCTGAGCCGAAGACATATTATCTATACCTGTGAACAATCTCTGCAACGCTTGCAGACTGATTGGATTGACCTCTATCAGCTACACTGTCCTCAGGCCGATATACCTATTGATGAAACGCTGCGGGCGTTGGACGATCTTATTCGAGATGGAAAGATTCGCTATATTGGGACCAGTATGTTTCCGGCCTGGAAAATGGTGGAATCCTTGTAGGCGACAAAGGAACTCGGATTAAATCGAGTGATATGCGAGCAATCCACCTACCATTTATTGGATCGTACAGCCGAGCGCGAGGTTATTCCGGCAGCAATTAGTCATGGATTGGCAGTCATTTTCTGACTCCCTGTGTGGAGACTTGTTGACAGGGAAGTATCGTCGTGATGACAGCGGTGAAGAAGGTCGCTAGCAGGAAGGCAAGGACAACAAGGATCGTGAAGTTACTCCTAAAACCTTTGATGCTATAGAAGAAATTAGCTCAATTGCTAAGGAAAAAGACTGTACTCTTTCACAACTTGCCTTGGCATAGAATGCACCCCAGGAAGAGATCACTGCACCAATTATTGGCCCAAGAACCATGCAACAGTGTGCTGATAACTTGAGAGCAGTTAATGTTGTACTGGAAAAGGATGATTTCGCGCGGATAGATAATGTCGCTCCACCGTTAAGCACCAACCTGAAGTACTATGAAGCAGTAATAGCATTGGATCTTAGGCCAGCTATCTATCACTAAAATCGGTTAATTTTTTATTAGCCAATTCTAACTTGAATACAGTTTTGTAAGGCAAATTGAAGTATAAACCAGCTCTAAATTGATACATTATAAGATTGGTGGAAGTATTCTTATGGAAAGTTACTACAGGGAAAAGGGACTTAGCATGCCATTTAGACCATTGACTGGGATATAACTTTGAGATTGATTAAAAAACTCAAACCAATTGATTCGATTTACACATTTGTTCCTAACTGTTTTATATCGTTTATGGTTGAGAAATATCTCGATTATGGAATAATAGATTGCTTGAGGTGATCATTTTGAGCTTTGGATCCCAAGGCCTTGAATGGGGTAGTGATTAGCGCTAGTTTTGATAGAAAGGTAGTGAAGTATTTGTATTAAAAAATAGTAAGTTGTTCGACTGAACGCGCATAAACAGATCTGATATATTTACCAAGAAGTCCTATGAATGATTAAAGAAAGCAACCTAACAGGTACAGGAGTTGGTTTAGATCTAGCAGCTTCCTTCTCTTCCCAAAAAATTTCCCGTAGAGCTTTCATAAAAAGGGTGATTGCCCACGGAGCGACAGTATCAGCAAGCAGTTTTATCCTGAGTGCCTGTTCCAATGGTGAAGATGAAGCTGCAACAGCACCGCCCACGATTACTTCGACACCTGCTTTCACCGTACAGGGTTCGATCGAAAGATTAATCTCATTAAATGTGAACAATAAGGTTCGACACGTGAATGTTCTACCAAATGAGACTCTGGCAATGACCCTGCGCTATAAGTTGGGCTTAACGGGCATCAAATTAAGTTATGATCGAGGCGAGTGTGGTGCCTGCACAGTATTACTGGATGATATACCTGTATATTCCTGTTCAACCTTGACTCACACGGTGCGAAAAAAAACAGCTGCTAACTTATAGAAGGTCTGGAAAGCCCAAATGGTGAGTTACATCCTGTACAACAGACTTTCGTTGATGGGCCTGGTCCACAATGCGTGTTTTGCACACCGGGTCAAGTCATGTCGGCTGTTGGATTGCTAAAAGCCAATCCCAATCCGACCCGTGAAGAAGCCAGACTGTCTATATCTGGTAACCTTTGTCGCCGCGGGGCATATGACAACTATCTAAACTCTATCATGCATGTAGCGAGGGTGAGCTAATATGACCTATCAACTGATCGGTAAAAATTTCACGCCACCTGATATTGAAGCCAAAGTAACGGGAAAAGCCAAATATTCAGAAGATTTTTGCGCTGAGGGAATGTTGTTTTGTCGTCTGCTGACCAGCTAAATGCCTCATGCCAGGGTTAGAAATATTGATATAGGCGAGACAATGAAGATGTCGAGAGTCGTTGCTGTTATGACTGCTGATGATCTTCCAAAGGGTGTAAACGCATTAACTAATGAGCCCAAATTTGTTGGTAAACCGATTTTGACAGTGACGACGGTAGATGAGACTACGACGATTAATGCTATTGAAAAGATCTGTGTTGACCTCGAAGAGTTACCCTATGTAATTGACCCCTTGAAAAGTCTCTATCCAGGCGGTCCCGATGCGGTTGTAGATGGTAATAATGCAGGCAGGTAGTAGCAGCAGGAAGAAAAAAACAGTGAAGTGGATAGCAGCTGATTTCGCTAAAGTGGATGAAAATAAGCTTCCTATTGGCAAGCCAACCACAGAATGGAGCTATGGTGATATTGATGCTGGATTTAGCAAGGCAAAACTTGTCATTGATGAATCTTTTGTTGTTGAGGTCAATTCTCATCATAGCATGGAACCAAGAACAGCGATGGCCTACTGAGAAAATAACAAATGCTATCTCTGTGGCTCAACGCAAAGCCAGAGTTTTGTGATGCCTTTACTCGCAAGGATGATCGGTATCAAGCCACAGAATCTAGTCTATATTATCAAATATTGCGGTGGTGGTTTTGGTTCCAATGGTAGCCCTTATTCATACATGGCTCTTCTCGCTCATATATCAAAGAAAACAAGCACTCCAGTGATGTTGAGGATCAGTCGTCAGGGGGAATATGCTCTGGGAAGTGCTCGGCCCGGTTTTCAAGGACGGGTAAAATTATGTTTTACTGCGAATGGTAAGATCACTGCTGCGGATCTTTATATTGTTCAAGATAGTGGACTAGGGGATGGATTCGGAGACTATCGATCAGCTGCCGATAGCCTTTCTTTGATTTACCAGCCTGAATCCATGCGTTTTCGGAGAATACAGGTCAAAACCAACACCCCGTATCGCGGAGCACAGCGTGGTCCAGGTCACAATCAAATGGTTGTAGTAATGAAATCTATAATGGACAAAGTTACCGGGAATTAGGAATCGATCGCCTGGCAATGCATTTAGTTAACAGTTCTGATAGTAGTTCCAAATTTAGTGGCAAACTGAATAAAAATCTTTCCAGTATCTATATTAATGATGCATTTAAGAAAGGTGCAGAACAGTTTAAATGAAAAAAAAGTTGTTAAGCGGCCAAAGGAAAGGCTCAAAAGTGATAGGTGTCGGAATAGGTCAGGCCTTTCGTCCAGCAGGCGTGCAAGGATCTGATGGATTACTTCGATTGACACCGGATGGCAAGCTACAAATCCACACGAGTATTGGTAACCTAGGTACTTTTTCCCATCCTGAAACATCGCGTACTGCAGCCGAAATGTTGAAGTGTAGTTGAAAAATTGCGTGATAGTCAGGTGCGATAGTAGTAAGCACTTGCCTTGGAATCTTGGTCAGTTTGGCAGTAGCACCTCAAATACCATGACAAGAACGAACTATGTTGCTGCAGTGGATATGATAAGTAAACTTAAGGAAATAGCTGCCATGGACCTGGATGCAGCTGCAGCGACAGTAGCAGCCTTCATGCTTGTGGAGCTGGATGTTGAGGCCGGTAGTGTTGATATTCTTGATTACCATGCTGTTGCTGATTACGGCACAGTGATTCATCCAATGGGATTAGAGACCCAAATTAAGGGTGGTGCTTGCACGGGCTTCGGTATGGCTACACTGGAACACATCGTGTTTGACCCGCAAAATGGATTTCCAGTCAACGCTTGATTCCATCAATCTAAATCAGCTTCCTATCTCGATATGCCTAAAAGTATGACAACAGACGCAGCAGGTAAGGAAGACCATGATAATCCCTTTGGTATTAAAGGTATTGGAGAACCAGTGATGGGGAGTACAGGTGTAGCATTGTTATCTACAATAACAGATGCCATGGGAGGTAAGTACTATTTTAACCGTAACCCTGTGATTCCAGATATGATTGTGAATGCCATGGCGGGACAGTCACAATCCCATAGACCATTACAAACAAATACACGGTAAGGCCTAACGTTGTTAACTAAAGACATGATGTCTAATTTTGAATTATTTCAGCCAGTAAGTATTGATAATGCTTTGGATCTTCTCGGGCGCGATGGTAGTTGGACGCTTGCCGGAGGCCAGGACAGTTATGATTGGCTTTAAGGATCGTAACAAGCGACCACAGGCAGTGATTGATATAAGCTGGCTCGAGGAGTTAAAAGGAATCAAGGAAACTGCAGATGGGATCGAGATTGGTGTTTTGACGACACTGACAGAGATTGCCAACAATTCTATTGTTAAGGATCAGTATGGTCTATTGGCTACTGCGGCAAGCCGGGTTGCTTCACCACAAATTCGTAATGTAGGTACTCTGGGTGGCAACCTGTGTCAAGATACACGCTGTTGGTATTATCGTTATGGACTGGATTGTTACCGCGCTGGCGGCAATACTTGTTACGCTTATACTCCAGAAGGGATGAATAGAGAGCATTGTTTATTCAAGGCCGATCGCTGTGTTGCTGCTCCACCATCAGATACTGCAACAGCATCAGTGACACTTGATGCCACCATGGTAAGGGCGGAAAAAGACTGGTGAAGGCTGAAGATTTTTTCATTGATCCTGATGCGGACATTGAACGAATGACCGTAGTAGAAAAAGATGAGATTCTTAAGTCAGTACGTTTCCCTAAAACCTGGGCTGGCAGTAATTTCTATTTTGAAAAGGTTGCAGATCGAAACAACTGAGACTTTGCCATGGTCAGTGTGGCAAGTGCTTTGAAGATCAGCAATGGTGCTATTGAGGATGCCAGGATTGTATGTGGCGCAGCGCAAGCTACGCCAAGACTACTTAACATTGCAGAAGATGCAATCGAAGGCAGTCCACAAAATGATAAAACAGTAGAATTAGCAGGGAAATCGGTGAGTCGCGGCGCTGTACCGCTTAATTACAACCATTACAAGATCCCACTAATGCAAAATCTGGTGAAACGATCGATACGTGACGCCTGATTAAAAATGAAAATACTTCGGTACAGCAACAATGTCTACGGACAAAAGATCCCGGAAGGTGTTTCCTGGGATTTGCTCGCGGTACTTTTTGAGATAGGTTTAGGTTTTATCGTACTTCACCTTCTCTATATGTGGTTTATCCCTCCAAAGAAACAGTAACAGCTTTTTAGTTTTTATATAGTGACACCTTCGGATACCCTTATTCGTCATGCTTTGATTGATCGACTCATGCACTGTGTCATATGGCCCTCAGTGTATTGGTTCTTATGGGGACGGCATTTCTACCCATCCTAGGAATAAAATCCTCCTGGGTTACTGCTCATTGGGTAACAGGTTTGGTACTAATTGTTGCGATAGTAGTTCATATGCTGCGATCACTTCTTTGGCGGCTCATGAAACAGATGTAGTTTGGGCTAAGAGATGTTAAAGATATCTTTGTCGCCCTTGGCTGGTTTTTTCGATTGAGAGGACGTACCACAAAATCAGGAAAATATAGTCATGCGCAAAAATTGATTCATCATAGTCTAGCTGTCGTTGTTCTAACTTCAGTGGTCACGGGTTTGATGATGGCTGCCAAGGTGGATACGCCACTATGGGAAATAGATCCTTATTGACTGTCGACAGACAACTGTGGTGCGGTTTATGTACTGTATGGATTTTCCTCGCTTATTTCTCATAACCATGATCATGCCGCATATTTATTTTGTGCTGAGACCAGAGAAATGTATGTACTTGCGTTCAATGCGTACAGGAAGAATAACGAAGGGAGAATTTGAAGTTGAAGGGCACCATGACCCTATTAGATGGTCGGAGAATAGGATATGACAGAAGTCAGCGCATCAGAATTAGGCGGCTATATAGGAATAATTGAATCGGGATATGAGTTTTTACTGGCTTATGCAGCTCAAGGTCGACAGACAGATAAAAGTTTAGCACATGGTCAGGATGATACGTGAGTTTTTAACGGGAATGAATCAGGCTTTGGATGGATTTGCAGCTGTCTGTAGAAGTGTGGCTGAGTCACTGGACGGTAAGGAAGTTAGTTACAAGGCTTTTCTTGATGCGGTGGAGAAGGATGCGAGTATTGCTCAAGGTGTAATTCGTCCGGTATTAACGAGAGAAGATATCAGCTAGTTGATAATCTTAATACGAATGTACATCTTAGAACTCTGTTAATAAATTTGTTTGTTATCGATGATACACTAAACGTTCAAGTTTAAACCTTTTTCACTTAGCAGCTTGCTAGGTTAGCTTTTTGTTATAAGGATTCATACACTCCCAGAACGATTTCAGTGATAGAAGGTTGTTCTTAGTCTCAGTTTGAATTGTTCTGAATCTTGTCCAGTAATCCCATGCCCATAATCCACATGCACAACACAAGCCGTTCTCCAGCTCCCATTTTACTAAGCAAATCTATTTGATCTCTTTGATCGTTCTTTAATTCCTTAAGGTGCTTAACACCTACGGCGATACAATTTATTATTTCTTTGTTCAAATTTAGACTAGCAATGTCTATCTGGCTAGCTTGGCCTACCGTTTCCTTTCCAAACAATACAGCGAGTTCCTCATTCAATCGATTGTCGACTTCTATAGATTCGCTGAGATCATCGCTAATACCATTACGAGTTTCTGTATCAATTGTTTGTTTTTTCAACGCTTGCCATTTGTCATCTTGCGTTTTTGGAGTATCATGTGATTAGTTTGGCAGGATTTATTCCACACATCTTCTACTCTGCCCTCTGATTCGTTCTGTCTCCTACATCCATGCAGTCGTGTGCCCCACCCATACGGGCCAGTGTCGCTTTGCTCCACTGTTCAAAATCGTTCCTGACAATTTTGTGAACCTACAACTACTGTCTCCCGAAGGCAGCGCTCCAGATCTCTGTTTCAGACTTGATTTTACCTTCACTGTCTATGGCATCGTGCCAGGCTGAGCTACACTACGACAATGAAATCAATTATATCGGTTCAAATTACCATTGGTAAGCTACAAAGAAAGCGTGGAATCTTTCTAACTCGCTCTATCTACAGAAAAGTTAGCCAGGGTAACCAGAGCATCTAGATATCTGGTTTTTGGCACAATAGAAAGTGCATCAATTGCTTTGTTTGCTTCTTTGCGGGCAGTGTCAATTGTGTAAGTGATGGCCCCGGTTGATTTTATGGCTTGTTGAATCTCGCTCATATTGTCGACACCGCCATTTTTTATTGCTTCTCTGATAGTGGATTGAACTTCCTCAGAACCATTTTTCATTGCATGAAGCAAAGGTAGTGTTGGTTTTCCTTCTGCCAGATCATCACCAATATTTTTTCCTAACTCAGCAGAATTGGAACTATAGTCTAGTGCATCATCAGCCAATTGATATGCCGTACCAAGGTATCTACCATAACTAATCATTGCCTGTTTGTGTTCAAATGCCGACTTGCTAATTATCACACCAAGCTGACTTGCCACCTCAAATAACCCGGCAGTTTTATTATTGATAACTTCAAGGTACTGTGCTTCTGATATATCGGCATTATGTTGATTAATAAGTTGTTGTACTTCCCCTTTTGCAATAATGTTGGTTGCATCAGATAGCACTTTCATTACATCCATCGAGCCTATATCTACCATCATTTGAAACGCCCGTGAGTAAAGAAAATCTCCTACCAGTACACTCGCCTCGTTTCCCCAGCGTTGATTTGCTGTAACTTTACCACGTCTAAGCATTGAAGCATCTACTACGTCATCGTGCAATAGTGTTGCGGTATGAATAAATTCAACAATCGCAGCGAGTGGTAGATGATGTTCGCCTTGATAGGAAAATGCGCCTGAACTGAGCAATACAAGAGCAGGACGCAGTCTTTTTCCGCCACTATTTACTATATGGTGGCCGAGTTGATCAATTAGAGTTACATTCGATTGTAGTTTTATCTGGATTAGTTCATTAACTCTATCCATATCGTAGGCAATTAAATCGCGGACAGCCTGGATATCCATTTTATTTTATTCAAAAAATTTGCTATTTGATTGGTTCACATCTGTTCAACTATTTTATGAGTCGACATGTATTCTGCCAGACATTGCCTGGATCGTCACATCCAGGATGGTGGTCAAAGGTCTATTATTATTAAAATAATGTTACTGATGTTTATGAAATAGAAATTAGGAGTGCTGCCAAGAGCAATTAGTCGATCTATACACTATAACGTTACCTGCCTTTTGAGACGAAGTAGTCTCCCCGTTTTGATTCGAGTAACGGGATTGGCTTCCCAGGCCGTATCTACACTTCCAGTAATATTATAGTCAATAAATTACAAGCATAACTAGTATCCTGCAATATAGTATTACCTGCGATTTATCGAGTTTTATATACGGACAAAATTGCTTCTTTCAACTTGGAGAGAGAACATTTATTTGAATTTAGATAAATAGCCATAGCGAAATTGCATGGATTACAGGGATTTTTTGCTATTTAGCATATTTTCCGCTTGTATCAAACAGGTAAATTTCTTAAAATCCGCCACCTCCTTTAAGAGAGACAATAAACCCAATTCAGTCAACGGAGGCAGTGTATGTGCGCGGTAATTAAAACTGGTGGAAAGCAGTATAATGTTTCAGAGGGGGACTCCATAAGGGTTGAAAAGCTCGAAGCAAATGAAGGCGATAAGATTAAAATAACAGATGTATTACTGCTTGATGATGGTGATTCAGTAACCGTAGGAACCCCACTGGTTAAAGGTGCGGTTGTTTCAGCAGAGGTTAAAGCCCAGGGGCGCGGACCTAAAATTAAGATCATCAAATTGAATCGACGTAAAAATTATCGTCGACAAGCTGGCCATAGGCAGGCCTATACAGAACTCGCTATTACTGGCATAAAAGCCAAATAAGTTGTTTCGGAGAACTAAAAAATGGCGCATAAAAAAGCAGGTGGTAGTAGTAAGAACGGTCGCGATTCAAATTCAAAACGTTTGGGTGTCAAACTTTATGGTGGTCAAGCGGTAAAAGCCGGTAATATTCTGGTTAGACAGCGAGGCACAAAATTTCATGCAGGTGTTAATACTGGCCTGGGTCACGATCATACTTTATTTGCAAAGATGGATGGAAAGGTTGAATTTCGTAAAAAGGGACCAAAGAATCGAACATTCGTGAACGTAGTGACTCCTTGTAACTAAAATTAATGAGATTCAGGACAAACCCCGCCACGAGCGAACCCCGCCACGAGCGGGGTTTTTTATGTACATGGATGTACTGGTCGGAAATTGTTCCGTACACTTCCAATACTTTTACTAACCATGATGATGTCCACGGATAATATTTATATTAGGCTAAGCAACAACTAGTAATTAACTATGAAATTCGTAGATGAGGCGACCATCAGAGTCGAAGCGGGAAAAGGCGGCAATGGGTACATGAGCTTTCGTAGAGAAAAGTACATTCCTCGTGGTGGCCCGGATGGTGGGAATGGTGGTGATGGCGGTAGCGTTTATCTGGTCGCGGAAAAAGGCTTGAATACCTTGGTCGATTTTCGCCATACCCGCTTGTATCTGGCTGCGAATGGAAGGCCTGGTGCCGGCAAGGATAGAATTGGCAAGAGCGCAGATGATCTGAAAGTAAAAGTGCCTTTAGGAACCCTAGTCTATGATAACAATACCAATGAATTAATTGGTGATTTAATCACCACTGATGCATGTTTGTTGGTTGCCAAGGGTGGATATCACGGACTTGGCAATGCGCGATTTAAAAGTTCTACCAATAGGGCGCCACGCAAGACGACTAATGGGGCAGAAGGAGAAATTCGGGAACTTCGTCTGGAGATGCGGGTATTGGCGGATGTTGGTTTACTTGGACTACCTAACGCTGGGAAATCTACCTTTATTAGCCAGGTATCAGCTGCCAGGCCAAAGGTGGCGGACTATCCTTTTACTACCCTCTATCCCAACCTTGGTGTGGTGAGAGTTAGAAGCGATCAAAGTTTTGTGGTAGCAGATATTCCCGGTTTGATAGAAGGGGCAACTGAAGGTACGGGGCTTGGCATCAGTTTTTTAAAACATTTGTCGCGAACTAAATTATTACTGCATATAGTTGATGTTGGAATCATGGAATGTGATGAAATAGTTGAGCAGATAAGGGTCATTGAAAGAGAATTGTTGAAGTATAATGCTGAATTGTTTCAACGAGACAGATGGTTAGTGTTAAACAAAATTGACTTACTGGAAGAAGAGAAGGTGGAGTTGTTAAAGAACAACGTGATAGATTCACTGGAATGGCAAAAGCCTGTTCATTGTATTTCCGTAGCTTCTGGCAAGGGATGTACGGATCTAGTCAGCCAGATTCAGTTGTGGATGGATAAAGACAGTATTGAGGACTTCAGTGACGATGGAGTTTTGAGTAAGTGACATGAAACAAGGTAAGAAAAAAAGCTGGGTAGTAAAACTGGGTAGTGCCTTGCTAACTAATGATGGTTTTGGTTTACGCAGCGATTACATAGACAATTGGACAGGCCAGATTGTGCAGTTAAGAAATCAAGGGGTCGATGTCGTGTTAGTTTCTTCAGGCGCTGTGGCAGAAGGGTTATCCCGTCTTGGGTGGAAGACCAGACCACACGCAGTACACGAACTACAAGCCGCAGCGGCAATTGGCCAAATGGGCCTAATTCAGTTATACGAAAACAGCTTTAAAAAATACGGGATTCATGCAGCGCAGATATTGGTGACTCATGATGATATTTCAGATAGAGAGCGCTATCTCAATACTAGATCAACCTTAAGAACACTGGTTCAACTGGGCATTGTTCCAATCGTGAACGAGAATGATACTGTGGCTACGGATGAAATCCGTTTTGGTGATAATGATTCTCTGGCTGGTCTGGTAGCAAATCTATTGGAGGCAGAGATGCTTATTATCCTGACAGACCAGGAAGGCCTCTACGACGCTGACCCAAGAAAAAATAATCAGGTCAAACTAATTTCTCAAGCTAATGCTGGGGATCCCAAACTGGAACAATACTGTGGTAAAGGTGGTGCATTGGGTCGAGGAGGGATGTTAACCAAGCTGAGTGCAGCATCTACTGCAAGCAAATCCGGAACTGATACAGTGATTGCATCAGGTCTGGAGAAAAGTGTGCTAATACGTATAGAACGGGACGAACATGTAGGCACCCTGCTAAAATCCGAGCAGGCTCCAATAGCGGCAAGAAAACAATGGTTAGCCAGCCATAATTACGTCAGGGGCAAGTTGATACTTGATAGCGGTGCGGTTGTTGGCGTGCTTAGGGAAAACGGTACCAGTCTGCTGGCGGTAGGGGTGACCATGGTTGAAGGTGAGTTTATGAGGGGCGAGATAGTTAGTTGCCTAGGACCTGATGGAAATGAGATTGGAAGAGGTTTAGTTAATTATAACGCCACAGAAACCCGAAAGATCATCGGTCATACGAGTGATATGATAGAAAAACTACTTGGATACGTTGATGAATCAGAACTCATCAACAGAGATAACTTAATACTAATGTAACAACAGATGATCGACGATAGGAGATCAGTCAGAACTTCCGATTCCTACTTAATCCGCTTACGTTACAGGGAAAATTGCGGTGGTATTTCCTAGGTAGAGAAGAGTAGTTCCCCCTACTACTTCACCTGCTGGGTAATAACCCGCAACTAAACATTCAATATTTAAAGGGCTCGGATTTGAGCGTTCAGACAGCCCTTATGGCGAGCAGCCTTGTTTTTATGAATTAAGCCTTTATTAGTCATGCTATCAATTACCGGAGTCATATTTTTAAATGCAGAAACCGCTGATTCTTTATCACCAGATTCGATAGCACTAACAACCTTTTTGATTTGTGTTCTTAACATGGAGCGATGCCCAGCATTCCGTAAGCGACGTTTCTCGGATTGTCTTGCCCGTTTCTTTGCAGATGCAATATTTGCCATAATCTAACTCCTGGCCGTTTTATAAAACCGGCCCAACTATGCGGATTTGAAGGTAATTTGTCAATCTTTCTTGGTCGTTTTTAGCTAGATTATGATATTCTCAGCGCTTTATAGATAATCATTCATGACAAACAAGCGGATAAGGGTATTTCCTGAAGTAAATCCAGAAATTACTGTTAGCCTTGAAAAAACGTTTATTTAAATCAATACTGGTGGTTTCTAGCATGACTTCCATATCCCGGGTATTTGGCTTGGTGCGTGATGTGGTGGTGGCAAGCCTGTTTGGTGCGAGTCTGGAATACGATGCTTATGTTGTGGCCTTTCGTATCCCTAATTTTCTACGCCGCATATTTGGTGAGGGAGGGTTTTCTCAGGCCTTCGTTCCCGTACTTTCAGAATATAAGGAAACACGCAGCAAAGAAGAGATTCAGGATCTACTGGATCAGACTTCCGCGACACTGGGCTTGTCATTATTGGTGACAACGATCATTGGAGTATTAATCGCGCCCTTGCTGATTTCGATATTTGCTATTGGTTGGTTCCTAGGGGATGAATACGGAAAAATGGAATTGGCTAGCCAGATGTTACGTATAACCTTTCCCTACTTGCTGTTTATATCACTAACCGCCTTTGCTGGTGGGATTCTAAACACCTATAGGCAGTTTGCTGTGCCAGCGTTTACTCCCGTCCTGCTGAATATATCTCTGATCATCTGTGCGATTTGGTTGGCACCGCAATTTCCGGATGAGAGGCGCATCGTCGCCCTGGCCTGGGGCGTACTCATTGCCGGAATAGTACAGTTATTTTTTCAATTTCCTTTTCTCCAGCGCTTAGGCCTCTTTCCCAAGCCTGGCTTTAAACGCGATCCGGAAGGTACTCGTAGAATTATAAAGTTGTTGATCCCAGTATTCTTCGCCATTTCTATTACCCAAATTAATCTATTGGTTGATACTTTGATTGCCTCCTTTCTTACGACGGGAAGCATTTCCTGGCTATACTATTCAGATCGTTTAGTTGAGTTTCCCCTGGGGGCTTTTGGTATTGCCATTGCGACAGTGATATTGCCCAGTTTGTCCTCTCAGCATGCTAAGGAGTCAATAGACGACTATAACCATATACTGGACTGGGCCTTGCGATTGTTGTGTCTAATTATTTTTCCAGCTGCTGTGGGTCTTGTATTGCTTGTCCAGCCTATCTTGACCACGATATTTCAAAATGGAGAGTTTACTGCTTTCGATGTGCAGATGTCTGGATTTAGTCTGGCCGCTTATGCTCTAGGTCTACCAGCATTTGTACTAATTAAGATCCTGGCCTCTGGCTTCTTTTCAAGGCAGGATACACGTACCCCAGTTAAAATAGCTGCCTTTGCTATGATCTGTAATATCGTCATTAACCTGATTCTGGTTGGCTTCCTTGCACATGCTGGCCTGGCGCTAGCGACATCATTGTCAGCATATATTAACGCAGCTCTGCTGTATAAGTATTTAAAAGCAAAACACCATTACGAAAGTCAGCCCGGATGGAGTCTTTACTTGTTAAAAGTAGCTGTGGCATTGGTCACTATGGCGGTGCTCTTACGTTGGTTAGTGCCGGAGGCAGAATTATGGCTGAATTGGGGCGTGATGGTACGTGTAATGCAATTAGCCTTATGGATATTATTTGGCGCTGCATGCTATTTTATTGTTCTATTTGTCCTCGGCCTCCGTCCATCACAAATGACAGAACATCCGTGAACGTTATAATAGGCTTTTATTGTTAATGGAGCTTATTCGTTATCTACATAACCTGAAACAGAGGCACCGGGACTGTGTCGTTACCATTGGTAATTTTGATGGTGTTCATCTAGGTCATCAGGCAGTCATTCAACAACTAAATCGCTATGCGAAAGATCATGCTTTGCCTGCTGTAGTGATAATTTTTGAGCCCCAACCGTTGGAATATTTTGTTCCGGAAAAAGCACCAACCAGGTTGAGTAGTTTTCGGAAAAAAGTTGAGTGGTTGGGCGAGCATGATGTTGACATGGTGATTTGTTTACATTTTAAAGCAAACCTGGCTGAGTTAAGTGCAGAACAATTTGTTGAGGAAATATTGATCAAGGAGATTAGTGCAAAATGCATCATTGTGGGAGATGATTTTAAATTTGGAAAAGACCGGAAAGGTGATTATTCATTGTTGGAGTCAATGAGCAAGCAAATCAGTTTTAAATTAGCTTCAACTGATACATTATTTACCGGTAGCGAAAGAGTTAGTAGTAGTCAAATACGTGAACTATTATCTGCCGCCCGAATGTCTGAGGCAGAAGCCTTACTTGGACGGCCATATAGCATGATTGGTAGGGTAATATACGGTGATAAACGTGGCAGGAAACTAGGATTTCCAACGGCGAACATTGCAATTAAAAGATGGAAATCGCCAGTGTTAGGTGTGTTTGCAGTAAAAATTGATGGATTACACAATACTGTATATGAAGGTGTGGCCAACGTTGGTACGTGCCCTGTTTTTGATGGTAAGCAGGTATTGCTTGAGGTGCACATCCTGAATTTTGATGCAAAGATATATGGAAAACACTTGCGCATCAGCTTTTTGAAGAGGATTAGAGAAGAGCAGAAATTTGCATCAATTAAACAGCTACAAGAGCAAATAAATTTAGATATTGACGCAACAAAATTATTTTTTACTAAGGCCAAAACAAGTGATGTTGAGCAAGAATGACTAATTATAAAGATACCTTAAATCTGCCCAAAACAGATTTCCCAATGAAAGGAAATCTGGCGCAATGTGAGCCTGCGATGCTAAAGCACTGGCAAGAAATCGATTTGTATAGACAGGTTAGAGAAAAGAAAAAGGGCAGAACGAAATTTATACTTCATGATGGTCCTCCCTATGCCAATGGGGCTATTCATCTTGGTCATGCATTGAATCGTATTCTGAAAGATATAGTCTTGAAAAGTAAAACTCTCAGTGGTTTTGATACACCCTTTGTTCCTGGTTGGGACTGCCATGGTCTACCGATTGAGCTACAAGTCGAGAAGAAAATTGACAAGGCCGGAGTCAAGGTTAGCGCAAAGGAATTTCGTAAAGCAGGGCGTCAATATGCAGCGAAGCAAATTGACAGACAGCGCGAGGATTTTATGCGCCTGGGTGCATTGGCAGATTGGGATAAGTGCTACGCAACCATGGATTATCAATACGAAGCAGATATTGTTCGTAGCCTGGGGCAAATTGTTAAGAATGGTAATCTAACTAAAGGCTTGAAGCCAGTATACTGGTGTACGGATTGCGGATCTGCCCTGGCCGAAGCAGAAGTAGAATATAAAAATAAAATTTCACCACAAATAGATATGCGATTCCGCTTCACTGATACGGATGAAATTAACAAACTCTTTTCTGTTTCCGACAATAAAATTGTTTCAATTATTATCTGGACAACAACCCCATGGACTTTGCCAGCTAACCAGGCAGTTGCAGTTCATCCGGAGTTTAACTATGTTCTGATAGATGATGGTGAGGAGAGATTCATTGTTGTCGAAGATTTACTCGAGACGGCGATGCAGCGTTATGGTATTGAGGATTATGAAGTAAGCGGGAAGGTGAAAGGTCAGATTATGGAAAATATTATGATTAAGCATCCGTTTTATGATCGTAGTGTACCCATAATCCTTGCTACGCACGTAACTACAGAATCAGGTACTGGAGCCGTTCATACAGCACCCGGTCACGGCCAGGACGATTTTGTAATTGGCAACCAATATAACTTAGCAATTGATAATCCGGTTGACGGAAGAGGAGTATTTGTCGAATCAACAGAACTACTCGGTGGTCTACATGTAAACCGGGCAAATAATAAAATTATCGAAATTATGCGTGAAAATGGCGCATTAATGCTCGTCGATAAAATTGAGCATAGCTATCCGCATTGCTGGAGACACAAAACACCGATAATTTTTCGCGCTACACCGCAATGGTTTATCGACCTGGAGAAAAACAATTTACGAAATAACACCCTCGATGTGATTAAAGATGTTGAATGGTTACCTGCTTGGGGTGAAGCACGCATTAGTAAAATGGTTGAAAGTAGGTCAGACTGGTGCCTGTCAAGACAAAGGACCTGGGGCGTACCGATCACTTTGTTTGTTCATAAGGAAAGTGGTGAAATACATCCCGACACTGAAGCCCTGATTGAGCAGGTAGCACTACGCATTGAACAACAAGGTATCGATGCCTGGTACGAAATGGATGAGACAGAGTTGCTTGCTGAGCAGGCGGCTAAGTATGAGAAAGTAGACGACGTAATGGATGTCTGGTTCGACTCCGGCGTAAGTCATGCCGCTGTTCTTAAACGTCGAGACGATGAACTGCGAGCACCACCAGCCGATCTATATCTTGAAGGTAGTGATCAGTACAGGGGTTGGTTTCAATCTGCATTATTAACGGCAGTTGCCATGTATGGTTACGCGCCATATAAAGCAGTACTAACCCATGGCATGACTGTTGATGGCGAGGGACGTAAGATGTCGAAATCCCTTGATAACGGCATTGAACCACAGAAGATATTCAAAACCCTTGGTGCTGATATTTTAAGACTCTGGGTTGCGGCGACAGATTATAGTGGGGAAATGAGTCTATCGGACGAGATCCTGAAACGTATGACTGATGCTTATCGAAGAATAAGAAATACTTCGCGGTATTTCTTGTCAAATCTCGATGAATTTGAACCACTAAGTGATAGTGTTGAGCTCGACGAACTACTGGAGTTAGATCGCTGGATTCTTGAACATGTGGGACAGCTACAACTTGAAATTGTTGATGCCTATGATAATTATCAATTTCATCATATCTATCAAAAGATACATCATTTCTGTGTTGTCACTATGGGCGGGCTTTATCTGGATATTTTAAAGGATCGGATGTATACTAACCGGAAGGGAAGTTTGGCGAGACACTCTGCGCAAACTGTGATGTATCACGTTGTGGAAGCCTTTGTTAGATGGATTGCACCAATTTTAAGTTTTACGGCAGATGAGATCTGGAGACACATACCAGGTGAGCGCAGTGTGTCAGTTTTTCTTGAAGATTGGTATGAAGGAGTCAATATTGTTATTGACCCGGTACGAAATGAACGATGGTTAAAAGTGATAAATGTCAGGGAGGAAGTCAGCAAGCGATTGGAAACCTTACGCATTGCTGGAGAAATAGGATCATCGCTGGATGCAGAAGTCGATATCTATTGTGATGGTGATTTCAAGGAAGTCTTGCAAGGACTGGGTGATGAATTACGTTTTGTCTTGATTACTTCCTACGCCAATGTTCACGATGTTTCAGAGCGTAGTGATGGCGCACAGTCCAGCGGTATTGAAGGTCTGTGTATTGAATGTGTTCCGTCAAGTCACAAAAAATGCATCCGTTGTTGGCACCACAGGAAAGAGGTTGGAACTAATACGGAACACCCGGAGATTTGTGATCGCTGTGTCGAGAACGTGACTGGAAATGGTGAGTCACGAAAATTTTCCTGATAACTGAATTACTAAACTCGAGCATGAAAGACTCTTCTATTAAATGGATTTGGGTATCTGTGCTAATGATAGCACTGGATCAATGGAGCAAGTATCTTGCTTCTGATTTTTTGCAATACCGAGAAGCCCTGGTGGTGTTTTCTGGGTTTAATCTAACTCTGATTCACAATACTGGTGCTGCTTTTAGTTTTCTAGGTGATGCAGGGGGGTGGCAACGCTGGCTTTTTATTATATTGTCTTCGGGAATAAGCCTGGTAATCTTGTTTTGGTTGTGCACGCTACCCCCCCAAAGAAGGGTTCTTGCGCTGGGACTATCATTTATTTTAGGTGGCGCAATCGGGAACCTGATTGATCGGATCAGGCTTGGTTATGCAGTGGATTTTATTGATGTTTACTATCAAAATTGGCATTGGCCAGTATTCAATATTGCAGATTCAGTCATTACCGTTGGTGCAATTTTACTTATTATTGACACAATATGACGGCTGGATAAGGTAGCTGTAGCTTAGCAACTTTGTGAGTAAGTCTGGTAGTCGCTAAGCTATGTATTGAAGTAAACTGGTTTAATAATTATTTTCGTAGACTTCATATGATGCAAATTAAACTCGCTAATCCTAGAGGATTTTGTGCCGGGGTTGACAGGGCGATAGAAATTGTCGAACGTGCCATAGAGATATATAGTGCGCCGGTCTATGTACGTCACGAGGTTGTCCACAACAAATATGTGGTGAGTATACTACGTGAGAAAGGGGCTGTATTCGTTGAGGAGTTAGATGAGCTTCCAGACAATGCGACTGTTATTTTCAGTGCCCATGGCGTTTCCAAGGCCGTTAGAAAAGAGGCAGCAAGAAGAAACTTAAGGGTTTTCGATGCTATTTGCCCCCTGGTGACCAAGGTACATATGGAGGTTGATCGTTATCAAGATGAAGGCAGAGAATGTATTCTTATTGGTCATACTGGTCATCCGGAAGTTGAGGGGACATTAGGTCAATATAATATTGAAAATGGCAAGGGGGGGGGGATGTATCTGGTTGAGTCAGTGGAAGATACGGGAAAACTTGAGATCAGAGATCCTGAATTCCTTGCATTTGTTACCCAAACGACTCTATCAATGGCCGATACAGCAGAGATAATAGAGGCGCTGCGAAACAGATTCCCAAAGATTAGTGGTCCTAAAAAGGAAGATATTTGTTATGCCACGCAGAACCGACAGGATGCTGTTAAGAGTTTAACTGAAGGTTGTGAGTTGGTACTTGTTGTTGGATCAACAAACAGCTCGAATTCCACCCGATTGATGGAAATATCTCAAAAAGCTGGTGTGCCTGCCTACCTGATCGATGACGCAACGGAGATAGAGCAACATTGGTTTGAAGGTAAAGCAAAGATCGGCCTTACCGCAGGTGCATCAGCGCCAGATGTGCTGGTTAATGCAGTGGTTGAGAAATTACGGGAATGGGGAGCAAATACTGTTAATGAGGAAGACGGGATCCGAGAAACTGTTATTTTCTATTTGCCAAAAGAATTGGTGCGAGAGAGTCAAGCTCCTGCCTGAGATGCGCGTTAGTTAAAAAACTTTTTTTTCTGGTATAATTTCGAAAGTGAACTATCCCAGATATATTACTGACTCTGGGATTTACTCATTGGACTCGTTATCTTCTCCTGATTTCGGTTCGCTGTAGCCACCAGCTTCCAACGCACTTATCAACTCGGTTCTCTTGTAACCAATAATTGCCGTCTTGCCTACAGTAATCGTGGGCACTTTTAGCTTGCCGACTCCACCTGTTAAATCATCTAATTCCTCCTGCAATTCCAGGTCATCACTTGCATCTTTTTCTTTAAAAGAAATTTGCTGGTTCTGCAAATAATCTCTAACTTCATCACAGGGATCTCCGCAATCAGAAATAGAATAAAGTGTTACACTGGCAAGGTTTCTATTTTGAGCACTACTTGCGCTTTCTGTTCCCATCAAAATTTTCCTTTTACCTACCTTGAGGACATTTATGCTGGAAGAAGCGATTACCCTGCTCATCTTCACATTCAACAATATCGACAACGGCAGAAGCATATGGGCTTACTAAAAAATAAGAATATAAATGTGCTTATAATTTTCTTCATTTTGTACTCCTGCGTTAAATGAGTGACAATTTGATGATACCCTTGCTATATATAGATTAAAATTAGCAGAACCCATGACAATTTTTTCAGTCATATACTATAGGTAGTCAAATAGTTACAATAGAGCACTTAAATTATATACTTAAATTATACATAACTAATCCGGTTAGGTTGTAATTGGATGGGGATGTTAATCAGATTGTTATGCACACGGGGTTATTTGTTACTTTAATACTCTCAAGTTCCATCTGTTATTCACAACAGATGTGTGAGTGGGTCGATAAAGGTGGCAACGTTAACTATAGCAAAAGCCCGCCGCCAGATAATATTGAAGCAGACACTATCAAAGTATCGCCTAAAATTGACGGTAGTGTCTCGGAAAGAAACATTTAAAGATCAGAAAAAATATTTGGATGAAGTGAGTAGGAAACGTAGCAAAACTGCCGAGCAGTAACGTCTTGCAACTGAAGAACTCGCGAAAAGAAATAAGAATTGCAAGATTATCCGAGATCGCTTGGTTTCCTACGCAACGAAGCCACGGGTTCGCAAGTTAATGGATGATGGCAGTAGGTGGCAAGTACTAGCAGAAGAAGAACGTCAGAAACAAGTCAAGATAGCTCAAGATTTAGTCAAAGAATTTTGCAAGTAGATTGTCCGGTATCATTCTAAACCTGACTACACAAGCAGGGTAAATTCGTATTAAATAAAACAGTGCGGCTAACACTTGCCGTGCTGTTTATCGTCCCATTATTCGTCTACTTCTTTGTACCAGAATTTTCTGAGCCGTGCGTTGAGTAGTGATCCAGGTGGTTCGTCTACAGCTACTCCTGAGATAACTCCTTCGTGAATCTGACCATCAATTTCAACCACTACTACCGGTACAGTAGCCACCGCCAGCATGGGGCTCTGAGCGATCAGCAGCGGTCTCATCACCACTGAGATTTACATCTGCGATGGCTGTGGCATCATCAAAATTAACACGATATTGACAAGCAGTCCCAAGATCACTATCGCAACCGGAAGATTGAGTGCTTGGTTGATTGGTATTAAAGAAGGTTACATTATTGAGTGTGACGAAATTACCCATCACTTTTTCGTTGGTACCAAGCGTAATGTAGCAACCATTCGCATTCTCCAAAGCAGTTGCGGCAGCTGAACTGCTGGTTTCACCACCACTATCGGAACAGGTGCTGGAATCCTGAACGCAGTTTGAGGCGGCATCAAACAAGTCTGATTCACTGAGGTTAAATGTTGTCGCAATAGCACATGATCCGGCGTCCTTGAACATGTAAAAGTGATTGATTACATCCTCATCAAAAAAAGAGAGGTGGCGCGATCGCCTGTGCCGACTAATACAGTATCGTATTCTGTGCCGTCTGCTTCAGTGCCATAGATCGCATCAGGTGGAAACATGAACTTGTGCAATCCTTCTGGTAACGAGCCGGCGGCACCGCCATCACCGTCCGGATCAGTATCAAGTACCGATGCCAGCTTGGTGGCCGTCCAGTTTGTAACATCAATATCAGGCATATCTATGCACCATATATTGCCGCCGGTATCGTCGACGTAGCCACGACTATCCACCGAACATAATTTATCGGTGATGACGGCAACATCAGAAGAAATGACGTAATTCATACCGCTAACTGTTAGATATTCATGATCTGCTGAAGGTGCACCACCTGTCGGTGAAAACGGTCCTGCCTGCCAAAGCATGTCACCGGAGAGGGCATCCACGACTCATGGTCCTGTTAGTCGTGCCGTGGCCGGTTGTTACGGATGAAGAGGTGAAGTCCGTAATTTTTCCCGGCGAAATATTCACTACGTCCGGATCATAACCGGCACCAAATATTAGTACATCGGCTTCTACTCCAGTATCGTCATCGTCATCTGTGCTAATTGAGCCATTGGTTACATCAATATTCAGTTGCGTAACAAAGGATGCCGACCAGGTATAACCTAACCCACCACAGCCTGTATCGACATTGGATTTTTTCCAGAGCAGCTTTGGTATCGTAGGGTCGCTGACATCCGTGACATAAATAAAACGACCTCCACGGCGCATGCTTATATATAAATAAACAATATCCGGATTCGTAGCATCATCAACATCCAGTTTTTCATCTGGATCGCTCCGTCGTCATCATCAGTACCGCTATTGTCTAAAGCCAGGACACCGATAGTGCCGTTCACAAAATAGGGTTTTTTAGCGGCACTGTTAATAATGGGCTCGTTATTACGCAGGCGTTGAAATTGACTGAAAAATTCCTTCGATATAAAATCCCATGCCTAGTTGCCAGGCATGGGTCCGCCTCCATCGCTTTGAGCCTCTCCTCACTTGACCGCACGAAAGATACTATCATTGGCCACCATAGAATACATAAACGTCGTTATCGTTGCCGTGACGATTATAATTTACCACTGCCTGGTGGGAGTGCAATACGTCATCGTGAATCGTTGAGTGGACATCGAGTGCTGATGTTATATCGTCGTCCGCATTTTCATCTTCAAAATTATCCACACCGTGCACCAAGTTAATAATATCCGTACGCTTCCCAGTACTACCGCTACCGTTTGGAGGCAGTAATAACATCGCTTGCATCACCTTGTGCTGAGACCAAGCGTATAGGTGAATGTGTTGGCATCTACCAGTGTGATAGTAAAATCGTCGTTAAAAGGCAGGCTCGTTGGCACCGGCGATAGTGACTATATCACCAATGGTATATATAACCGTGACCTGTCAGTGTGACAAACGCCTTGATAGCAAAGAGGTCTTCTACCAGGCCAGCTGGACGTGCGGTTATGGTTCCTGTTGTCAGATCCTGTCCTGGCGCATCCGCGTCATCGTCACCGCCGACTGCTGAGTCATTGGTGGTATAAGTAAAGGTCTCAGAATCAACTATGGTGTCACTAACAGTACCGTTATAGGATCCAGCATCACCGATTCCGTCATCGACATCGGAAACACCTTCGATAACGACACTAAGAGTATCATCATTGCTGCCGAACTGGTATCTGCCGGATATGGTTGCTCTAGCAGTTGTGGTGGTTCCCGTCGAAGCCTGTACTGAACTGCCGTAATTAGTCGGTTGCGGATTAGTAGTCACGTAAGTAAATGCATTGACGTCAACAACAGCAATGATTTACGCACCATTAAAGCCGTCAGCACCGCCATCAAAGGCCATGCGCCAGTAATGGTTATTGTTGAGCCGTCGCTAAAGCCGTTGGCTGTCGCAGTGACGGTAACAGTGGCGCCTCTCTGGGCTGAGTTTGTGTCCGAAGTGTCTGCCAATATCTCACCCCGCTGCGAAGCTGAAGGTGTCCAGGCCGGTTACGGTGATTTGATAAGCTTGTTGATTGCTACTGTAGTTTGCCGGGCTCGTCTGAGCTATTTTTACGTAGGAATCATCCAGAAACCCATGGTCAATGCTGGTTGTTACATAGACTGTTGTGCCATCGGTAATGACAACCTTGGCTGAGAAGGAATCCGTAATTGGGGATAGTTGGGTCGGTACGTCAAATTGAAAAGTATCACTATCGACGACTGTCGTAACGATTGCACCACCATTATAAATAGTAGGTGTTACCCATGCTATGGTCACATTATCAGAAACACTCAAGTTATGGGCAACAGTCGTATCGACAGTAATGGTGACGTTTACCGTACTGGCTGTTGCGCTACTTTCGTCCGGGTTGCCGGAAGGCAAATCAACATCTGAATTAGGTGCATAAAGGATATTGGTCGCGGTAACGCTATTGATGGTATAGGTGTCATTAAAGTCATCAGAGCTAACGCCTGTTACATAAGCCGAATCTCCACCTGAAAATGTGTGTGCGTCAATGGTTGCAATGACCACATCTTTCGGCTGACCTGTTCTCCTGGAGATGTTGCTGATGTTGAAAGAGATCTGGCCATCATCCATGTCGCTGATGTTCAGAAATGTACTGGTGGCCAGTGAAGTGATGTTTTGCCCCGTTCTTCCAGCACTGTTATCAGAGTATCTACGGTCACTGAACCACCAACCAGTGCTGTATTCAGAGCGCTTACGGTCTTAACGTCGGATACTGTATCGACTGATTTCTCATCAAAAGCAGACAGGTCACTCACCAGGGTCGTACCCAGGCCGAGGGAGGCATTGGTGATATCTGTATTGCTGGTACTGAAAGGTGTGGCGGACAACAGACTTGCCCCATTGTAGTAGGACAGGTGTCGGCACAGGTATAGAGAGCGCGGCTAGCCTGCTCACCATCAAAAGCCATGTGCAGTTGCTGTGCTGCAACCATCTTTTTCTACCAGGTTCCCATCCGGAAGGCCAGAATCGGTCTCGTCGTTCTCTTCGATGGTTCTAAAATCCCAAAAGTCCGGGTTTCCATCCACTGTCCAGAAACTTACGACACTGGAATTGATGAATCCGGTGGATGGGTTTTCCGCTTCATCGCCGTCCACATTTGCCATGAAAAGTGTTGAGGTTGAACTATTAAAACCCAGCTTGTGCATCTTCAGGTTACCAAACCAGCGCGGTGCTTTGGTGTCATCGTGGCGGAATACATCAATGTAGATCTGGTTCAGATTGGTGCTCAGAACATTAACACTGAAGGGCATGGCGGTGGAGACAAACACGCTGTTAACCGCCTGGATCTCACCAAAGATCTCTTCCAGTGCGGCCACTATGACAGTGTCGCTATTGCTACTATCAACGGCAAAATACTGTCCTCTGCCTTGAGCAGCGGCACTTTTCATGAGTGCTGTATGGGCCCAAGATCCTAATTCTGACTGCCCGGGCCTACCTCGACTGTATAGGTATAAACATGAGGCCCTCCTGCAGTAGAACCATTGAGATCTGCATTGGCCAAGTAGCGGGCCCATTCATCAAACCAACTACCCTGATCACCACTGGGAGTGAGGCCTATGATACTGGAGCTGCTTGTATCGACCCCCAGAGATGAGAGTTCTGAGGCTGTCGCGGATAAAGAACTCGCATTTTCATTGGCCAGTCCGTTGCTGAGATAAATAAGAAAATTATCCTGATATTCGTCGACAATAGGTGAATTATAGGCAGAGCTGGATGTCGGGCTGACAGGCAAGGCATGGTCACCTAGATCAGTGGGTATTACTGATTCGTGTGTGACATTGCCCGTATAGTCAGATTTGACCTTGCCATGACTGACGCTGGAGTTGCCATCGATATAGTAGGCGATAGACTTCCACCATTCCCAAGGCAGGGGTAACGTTATTACCCTTGTCATCCTGAATATCAAAGCCATCATAGATATCAACAAGAGTATCCTTATTGGTGCCTGTCATTTGCCAAACAGCAAAGCGAATAAAACCGCCATCAATATTACCGTTTGGATTGCCTATCTTCGGGAACAGCATGGTGTCGACATTGAACTCTTCCCCCAGGTTTCGTATCACGTTTACCAGGGCCATTTTCTCATTAGTAAATGCTGTGTTCCAGTTCGCCGTATTATCAATAAAAAGTAATACATTCGGTCGGTTGATAGGGATGTTTGGGTTAGCCAAGAATATATCGGTATCGTCATTGATTGAGTCAAAATTTGCATTGACCTAGGGGATGCCTGATAGCAGGCAGATCAGGCAGGCATCAAGTAAAGTCCTGGATTAAGGGCAGTTACCTACCAGCATTCTAATTTTCACCCCCTGGTGTATGGTTGATGCCGCCACGGTTACAACATCGACTCCGGTACTCGCCATGATCTCCCAGGTGTTGTCTTCCGGAATAGTGTTACTAACGACAGCACCGTCGTCGCTTGCTACACTGGTATCTATGCACTCTGGTGCTTCAACTGACATGGTTTCATTCGAGCCATACAGTGTATAGGTTGTAGTAGATGTGGTTGGTGTGAGGTTGAACTGATCCATACTGCTGATGGTTTGCTCAATGGCATCTTGAGCAGCAGCATCAATATCTTTCGCCGCCAGCATGTTACCGATTATTCGCAAATTAACAGTACTCATATCAATCGATGACACCGCAAACAAGGTCATCATTACCAGGAAGATCAAGGCGACAAGAAGGACTGTACCGATTTGTTTTTTTTCTTAAGCTCATTGTGGCACCTCGTGTCTGCCGACTATATTCATATGATGGACTTCTGCCCTGAATATATGGCGCTTGAAGCCATCATTTTTCTGGGCCAAAAGTGAAGCCTGGTAAGATATAGGTTTTTTCATCAGTGTAGTCTCTTGATACTTATGTGGTACGGACAAGTATGGTTATCTTAACCGAGACTACCGTTGGCCATTTCGCGACACTGGGGGCTCTGCATCATAGGAGCCCGAAACCCCGTCTCACCGCATGTCAGTGGTGGCATTTACCGTTGTTAGTGCTGAATCCAGACCGTATTTCACCTTGAAAAATTCAATACCTTCCACGAGAGGTACCAGACCCATAATGGTATTACCACTACCATCGTCGGTTAACTCCAGTCTTTTCAAGACGTGGATGATGTCGTCACCACCATGACAGACACCATTTGAGGCGCTACTTATGCTGCAGGGTGCGACGAAGTAAACATGTACATTATATTTTTGTGTATCGGCAATGACTCCATCACCTTTGCCGGGTGACTTCACCAGATTAGTAGTATCATCGTCATCGGCTGAGTTCGTTGGTATGACCGCATCATCGCCACCAAACAGGATATTTACTTCACGGTTATTGGCTTGTATGTAAACTTGATTTTCCACTGGTGTACCAGTGACGACAGAGGTTTCTGTCATACGCACAATCAATACGTCTGATCCTGTTGTCATATCAAGCAATATGCTGCAGGTCTGTGAGGGAGTATTGGTGATAGTTGGTGTATTCGTCTCTAGCACAGCGTTGTAACCCTGTATTGGCATTACCCAGGACATTTTCCAAATTTGTTCGTTACCAATTTCTCACATGTATCGAACAGGGCCGCCAGTGTATCACCGACGATGGAGTAGTGACCAAAATAGCCAGCATGCCGCAGATCCTCAGACACCATCTCAATCGTGAACTTATCGTTTTCAATTAATTGACCTGATCTTTCCAGTTCACGTTGCGAATTACTGAAGGACTGAAATGTGGAGACCAGGACAACCATCAACAATAAACCGATTGCTACGGCAATCATCATTTCTATTAATGAGAAGCCTATCTCTGTATTAAATTTTGGTCTTATCTGGTGGTGTATAATGTATTTTGTTAAAATAGGTCAGCTGCTCGGAAGGTGGTTGATGCAGCTTGACGCTGAGCCTCGGTACCATAGAGTCCGTTGGCGCAATTGACAGTTGGTGCAACCAAACTATCCATGGCTTGCCAACTGATAACAACGGTATATAAACCAATGCCTGAAACAGCAGGGAAACCTATCTCAGTAGTAGAGTCATAACTGACGCACGCACGAGCTCCCAATATGGAGCCAACCGAGTTGCCGTTCAGGGTTTCCAAACTACCTTCCAGAAAGCCGTTAATCTCTTCAATTGTATCTAAAGTCTGATCATTGTAGGCAGTCGTACTGGCAGTGCAGGTGGATGACGACAATTCTCCGCTACCATCTGCACCGATAAAAGGAGGCCAGCACTGGCACTTGTAGTAAAGACAAAACAGGAAGTCGTTAGTCGGTTTGTGTTAATGCGGTCAACAACGTCAGACATTATTATCAGGTCATGAGCTCTTTGCTATGATTCCATTTCAGCAAGCTGCGCATTGCTTTGTAACGCAACAATACCCAATAGCCCGATAAGAATAATAATCATCGTTATCAGTACTTCCATTAGTGAGAAACCTGATTGGTTTTTTATTATTTTCATCTAATGATTAACATTCGTTTGCCGGGTTGTTGTCACTGTCATACTCAACATGTGCCCGTCCACTCAAACTAACCGAAACACAGCGTACAACTACGGTAGTGCCGCCATTCACACAAAACCTTAATTCGAACGGAGAGTCGTCAGGATCCAATCTACCAGTACGTTTAAAAATGATAGATGATGGACAACTGCCATCGCATGATGTTGTGATATTTGATGATAAATCGTCTTTTGTCATAAGCACAGTAAAGCCAAACTTCACATCCCAGCCGCTGCCATTACTTGCGACAACAATATCTGAATTTTGTTTGATTACTTCGCTTTTTGCTAGGAGTAGGGCCAAGTGAAAATCAGACATACTGGTTTTGACTTCCTGATTTAACATCAAGCTCGAGAATGAAGGTAAGCCAACGGCGAGGAGTACGCCCAATACCGTAATAGCTATCATTAATTCAATTAAGGTAAAACCTTTATTGAATGAAGTGCCTGAATATTTCACATACTTAACATTTTTATGCAAACTAAATGGGGCTCCGGCAGTTAAAGCACTCATGAATGCTATTAGTAGTGATTTGTACTTTGAGTTTACCATTTGTCAGCCGGAGTTTTTGTGCCAAGACTATTTATATACAAATTACCGTCATCTACATGAGCGGCTTTAAGTAGTGACATCAACTTCAAACGCAGGTGGCGCTGTGTCAGGAACAGTAATCGCTACATCATAAAAATTGTAAAATTGTTGTTTACCAGACGGCCTTATTTAAGATGTTAAGTGTGGTGAAAGAAGAGTCTAAACTTGTACCTTCTAAGGTGTTTATCTGTATTACTTGTGGTTTGGAGATAACAAGTATTCTTAATAAAAAGAAATTAATGTGGTATCAGGAGTGCTACTGTTTCATCTCACAATGTAAGGAGAAATACTCTTTGGCACCAGGGAAGTTTGAATTTAATTGCAGCGCCTTGCTGAGATTTGTACAGCCCTCACTTAAATTACCGGATATTATATATACCCTGTCTATATTGGGATAAGCATTAACATTATCAGGATCTGTATTGATAGCACGAGTAAATTGTACAATTGCTTCAGGTAGATTTCCTTTGTGGGCAAAAACAATACCAAGGTTATTGTATCCATTTGCGGAATCAGGTTCCTGTTTGATTGCTAATTGGTGGTGATATTTGGCTTTTTCTAATGAACCTTGCCTCTCGTAAGTATTTCCCAGGTTGTAATGAACTTTTGTATATTGCGGGTCAATTTTTAGTGCAGTTGAGTAATGATTAATTGCTTCATCAACTCTACTCTTTTCGACCAGAGCTATGCCAAGATTAAAGTGGGCCTGAGCATTGCTAGACATCGACTGTATCCGCTTGGTAATAATGTTTAATTCACTGCTCGGTATCCCCGCGACTTTTTAACAGCATACCTAGGTTATTAGATGCCTTGGAATAGGAAGGGTGAATGGCGAATGCTTTGCGATAATGTCCGATTGCTTCAGTAATTTTCCCATTTTGCCTTAAGACATTACCAAGATTAAGTTGTCTCCTATAACTATTCAGGTTTTTTGTTGTCACGCCAGACCAGGGTGAAATATTACTTTCATACACCTGATTTCTGGAATAAGCCCCGGCTCCAAGTGTGATAATAATAATTGAACTAAGTATTGACAGTAATATGGGCCTTTTCCGAATTGTCAGAGAAAAAAACTACTGATAAGCATGGTGAAGCCAAACATAGGTAGGTAAAGGAGATGTTCATATATTATTTTCAGGCCGATGATTGATGATTAGATTAATAAAAAACCATAAAATGCAGAAAGAGAAAAGTCTGTACTTTCTGGCAAAGATAACAGCCAAGACCACAATAATAATGAGAGTAGCGAACACGAACAAGGTACTTATTGGATTAAAAAATGGGTGGGAAATAGGAAAATTATGAATAAAGTTTAACCTTGAGGGAAGTGAATATATCAATAGGCTGAAATAAAAAAATAATAATACGGCACTGTGTCAATAAACGCTCACTAAGACTAAAATCACAAATATTATAATCAGACAGAATCCGTTCAATTGGGTTTTCCCCAAGATGCATAAATAATGTGAAACCAAATAGCAGTATTAAACCGAGTAGATATTTGCTATTGGTTAACAGCCGCTTTTTATTCAGATCCTGAAAAAATACTACTCATAAAGTAAAATAGCGATTGGTAATATTACTGAAATTTCCTTCGAACCAAGAGCCGCCAATCAAGTTAAAAAACTTGCAGACCAGGCTAAAATTTGAATATGTTTTAATTTCGAACGGCAACTGACAATGTACATCAGCAAAGATATGAAATAGAACATTGCCGTCATGCTGTTCATTCTCTGAACAATATATGTTGCTGATTGGGTCTGTAAGGGATGACTAAGGAAGATGAGGGTGGTAATGATTGCGATTAATACCGTAACATCCGTTCTATTTTTATCAAAGTGTGGCTTGATTATCTCAAGTTGTTTAAAAGTGAAAAATAAACCAGGATGGAATTGATGAAATGAATAATTATGTTGATTAAATGGTAGCCATATACGTCGTAATCACCAAAATAATAATTTAGCACGAAGCTGATGTTTGAGCTCGGTCCTGCAAAAACTGCTTGATAAATACCCTTCAGATCTAGCGTAGACAGTCGTAAATAAGCATTTTCCTGTATATTATTCAGGTCATCATATACAAACGGCGAATGTAGAGTATTTGAGTAAATAAGAACACAAAATACGACAATAAGGCATATAAAAATGATATGGATATAGCGGTATGACAGGTTACTTGTCTTCATCAAAAGTCAAAAGCGATGATGTCGTTTGATTTTTCTATGAAAATAAATTTTCTTTTAAAGACATTTGCCAAAGGCTTAGCCAAGATAGAGATTAACAAAAGTTTTGTGCGTGCTCAAATGCTTTTTTATACTTCGCATGCGTATAATTAGGTAGAAACGATGCCGGAGTAGCTCAGTTGGTAGAGCGGCGCATTCGTAATGCGTAGGCCAGAAGTTCGAGTCTTCTCTCCGGCACCATTAAAGCGGTTCTTCGTGGCGGTGCCTAATAACTTTGTTCTAATTGATTAATTAAAACTCGCCTGCATTTTAAAGTGCCCCCATTACTTAATGGATCCAGAACGGATAACTTATGATTTTCTCTTAGCTGATCTCTTTATTAAAGCTCGAACATGACTGACTTAAACAAACCGATATTATTTTTTATATTCTATATAGACCAACAATCTTTCTATCAACCTTTGATTGCTATAGTCTTCAACTGAGTTAACGTTTGTATTACTAATTTTTTTGTCTTATTTTAATGTCTTTGCGATTCTTTCTAAATTTATATCATCGCAAAGACCCTTCTCCACAGTCACTAAAAACCATTGAAGATAATTTATCTGTGGATAAATCATTAGGCAAATTATGAATTTTATCTATTTCTGTATATATATTCTGGTAAATTACTATTTCTCATATAGTAGGCTATCAAATATTTTAAGTAATACTCAGGTTGTTTATGTGATTGCTTTAGAATGTTGATTTTATCAAGATAGTAAATTGCATTCTCAGCATCATTGTTCAATAAATAAATCACTGCTAATCCTTCATTAACTCGTCGTGAGTCAGGATGAGTAATTTCGGTATTGAAAAAACACTGTTTCTTAATCGTCAAACTAATGCTCGTTGATGTGTGAGAATAGAAAAACTTATTGGTGTAATTAATAAAAAAGCAGGTACGTTTTCTGATATCTTATTTTTCTTATTAATAAATATATTCCATAAACTACTGAAAAATATAAGGCTAAAAAGAATGATTCCCGGTAAAGTTTGTTTTTTCAGAAAGCCTGCTACAAATATTAATGTCCATCCATATAAACTTATTAATGATGAAATAGGTATAAGCAACCCTTCAGACTTAATGATATCACTATGGAATAAGCCTGCTGGTGAAGCATGCGGGGTAAGTAACGGGTTGCCAATATAGTTAAATAGTATTCTTAGTTCAGTGATTAGTCTTTCATATAAGGCGAAGTTCCTGATTGCATAGCCACCAAGTAGCCAGTTAGTGTTATAGAAGCTCAAAGCGAAAATAATTAATCCAGGCACAAAAACTAACACGATAAGTGTAGTCCTAAATTTCCTCGTTTGGGTTTGATTTACATTATCCTGGAAAAAGAACACTTCAATGATAAGTAGTAATAAAAGGAATAATAGTCCATTTTGGTTACTAAATATTGTAAGCGGCCAACAGCATGTTGCGTATATAGTGAAGAGGAAGATACTAGAAGCACGATGTGTAAAATAATTTTGTCTTGCTATTACATACAATAATATTCTGCATAAACTGAATAAAGTATTTAATTGTGCCATGCGCTGTACAACATACAATACCGTTGACAGTAGGAAAGGAGACAATAATCACAATGAGGCGATCCATAAAGCAGTATACCAATTATTTGCATCTTTAATGGTTAAACGATTATTTAATAATCTACCACTAATCCAGTAAATTAACGTTCCGCACAAAATATGAATCATTAAATTGGTATATTTTAAATGCCATATGCTGTCTCCTGTTAAAAGCCAATTGCCAATAAAACTCATCATGGCAATTGAGTGATCTTTACTGTGCACTAACGCAGAAAATGCTTCATTTAAATTAATAAAACCATCACTGTATCTATGTAATGGATACAGGTTGGGAATATCATCAAGGATTAGAGGGCCGTATAATCCTTGATGATAGATAAAACAGGTCAATACCAGAACTAAATAAAAACATAAAATAGACAGTAATTTGCTTACATGATAGAACAAGCTTCACCTTTGGTTCAAAAATAGAGGCATTCTCATCAATATTGGCTAGCTGGTAGCAATTTGATGAATAGTGGATTATTTCCTTTCATTGATTTACTTGATCGCTTGATTGAAGCTAATTTAGCTATAGTTTAACCACCTAATCAATATGTAAGGGATTATTTGCATATTAGAATATTACGCTTTAAGAAGGTTGATGCAAGAAATGATCAACCTGACAGTAGAGAATTTAACATACTTCTGCTGCTCAATTAATAGCGTTTGAATATTATATTCAACTTTTCAGCTAATTTTTCTGCAGAAGTGGATGTGGAAGATAAGGGCTAGAGTAGCCAAAGATAAATCGATAATACAATTATTACATGTTAAATATAATCTTCTAAAATATCCCTTTCTTCTTGGCTAATTTCTGCGTTCTGTAGACGATTCTTTATCATGTCAGTATTTATGTGTTTACTCTCAATTAATTCTTTTTTCTCTTCATGGAATACAGTATTCATGAAAAACAAATTACTAGGATGAAAATATCCAGCCTCGATATGTTCCATTCGCGACTCTAACCTTTCCCAAATTGAGCTGAGCACCTGTTCATCCTCAATGCGTTCAGAATAGATATCAAGAATATTATCGATAGCAAGTTGCTATAAAAGCATCAGTGCTAAATAGCTCGTTGCAACGGTATGACAGTATCTTGTAAGAACGGAATCCATGAGTAGAGTAAATATTGGATAAATCTCATATATGTTTGTTAAAGCCCAGCACACAAACCAATTGGGAGTGGTTAAGTTCAAGTTGCGTCCCAACCTTATTAATTCGTGTGCTGCCTGAGATAATCATGAAGTACCATTTTTTTTCTTCTTGAGATATGCTTTCATCTTCAAGTCTTGATTCTACCAGTTCCTGTTAGAATTAAATTCTTGTTTAATATTTTTCTTTTTTCTTCGGACAAAATATTTTTTCTAAAAAATATCACCTGCAGGTGATTAACTGACTTTCAATAATAATACTAGCCTCATTAAGTAAAGCACGAAAACCACTATCTTTCCGATTAAGTCTTTCCTCGGCTAACTCGATATTGGCAATGCCATCACTATAGATACCGCACATTTCAGCTTTATATTTTTTCAATAAGTTAACAGTTTCTTCAATTTATTCCTCAATTTTGTCAAGCCTTCTTGTCAATAAGCATTGTATGACTTGCAGATTATTAATAATCATTTTTTATTTCAGTGTACATTGTTAAGATATTACCCAAGGATAAGCATTTATATATATCTGTAGTAAAGATATCATTTCTTTGCTGAGCGAGATCGTCGAAAGTTTCGAAACCAATTATTGGATAAATCTCAGATAATTGAGACGCTGTTGGGTTAAAATCAATAGCGTATACTATCTATTGTGCGTACAATCAGGTTTTTTTTGCAATATTGTCGAGTCGTTCATCCATGGGGATCTGAACATTTCTGATTTTATGAACAAAGTCGATTAATTCTTCTTCGTTCATTTGTATGATACTTTTAAATCCAGCCATATCTGATCGAAATTGCTCTTTCGTAGCGAATGATTGATTAGTGTATGACTCTAAAAAGCAAGAATGTCCTCAGTTCAGCAGTTTGTGTAGTACGCCAAAATTTCTTATCCAGAGTTTTATTTTTCGAAGACTATTTGACAAGTCATCAGCGGCTTGACTGGCATCTTCGTAATGATCGTATCTACCATAGAACGCATATAACGTGTAACTCCATTAATTTCGACTTTAATATAGGCTGAATCGGCTTCTATATTGCTCTGTTTTATAAAATATAATAATATCTTCTTCTTTTAAAACACTTACAAGTTGTAAAGTGTATGCTGTTGGTTGCTGTTGCAGTATCCGTTCTTCACGCCTTAATCCTGATGGCGAAATTTCATAAATAGCGTAAGAGTCTTCAGTAGGTGCTGAGCTTGCGACCATATTTTCGCGTAAAGCCTCTAGCTTATTTTTAGCTTCTGCCAGCCCCTAGGATGAGGCCCTTTCATACCATTTTTGTGCTACGTCAAGATCTTTCTCAACAACGCTGTATCCGTTTTCATAGTACACACCCATAAAATTGTGCCTGACAACACCTTGTTCAGCCGATTTTGTAAACTATCCTAGTGCTGCGTCATGGCTTTTATCAGTACCGTAGCCAAAAGAGTACATCAGCCCCAGATTAAACTGGGCATCAGCCTGACCGCCATTGGACGCAAGTCCCCGTCATCTCACAGCTTCCGTATAATTTTGTAGTGTACCATCACCACAAAGTATTTTGAACCAACCTGATATTGAACAGCCGAATGCCACTGTTTGGCTGAACGCAGATACCAATTAAATGCTTCGGCCGGATTCTTTTCTACACTGTTTCCATAATCGTACATTATTCCCAATACTTTTTGCGCCTCAGGGTCACCATTTTCTGTCAGTGGTCTAAGAATCTCAAAAGTACGTTGGTAATCACCACTGATATAGGTGCTTCTACCAGTTTCATAATCATCCGCGAGAACAACCGGCGAAGTAAAAATAGAAAAACCAAGTAAGAAATAAATACTCCTGCTTACTGTTACAAGCTTGTTCATTATATTCATCGCATTGGCTCATGGTTTTGTGGTTAATTCTATGTTAATTTCGTTGTATTTCTTTAATTTATTAGCATAGAAAAATCAATGGCGTTAATATTTTTTGTCAGACTACCTATTGATATATAATCAATCCCTGTCTCAGCAATCGCATGCAGCTCTTTTTTATCAATCCCTCCTGATACTTCCAACTTCACTCTTTTAGCAGCGAGTTTGACAGCATCCTTGATCATTTTTATATCGAAATTATCCAGCAATACGATACTTGCTTCTGCCTCAATAGCTTGTTCCAACTCTTCCAGGGATTCAACTTCCACTTCAACTTTTCTATGTAGAACTTTGGCTTCTTGTACTACTTTGGCAATGCCACCAGCTGCCCGTATATGATTTTCTTTAATTAAGATTGCATCGTATAAACCAATTCTATGGTTGGTTCCACCACCACAGGCAACGGCGTATTTTTGTGCGGTACGAAGGCCTGGGATTGTTTTACGCGTATCGAGTAATTTGGTTTTTTGACTGACTATAAGCTCCACAAAATAACGCGTAATAGTTGCGGTGCCTGATAGTAATTGTAGGAAATTAAGTGCTGTGCGTTCACCGCTTAGGAGATTGTGGCTATTCCCCTGCAAGTTGCAAAGGATTTGATCCGGGCTTACTTCATCACCGTCACTACAATGCCACTGAATTTGAGTACTGTCATTTAGCTGCTTAAAAACTTCATTAAACCAGGGAATGCCACAAATGATAGCCTTTTCCCGGCTGATTACCGTTGCTTCAGCGTTATTTGCAGCTGGGACAAGTTTTGTAGTCAGATCTCCAGTACCGACATCTTCGCATAATGCGCGATGGACAGTTGTTGAGAGATCAGCAGGTATTGTCGAGGCAGTCACGGTCATCAAGGGTTTTTCTTTCGCAGAATATATTCATGGGTAATTTTAAAAATCACCGGGCTCAACAGTAACAAAGCGACTAGGTTTGAAATTACCATGAGGCCATTCAAAACATCTGCCAATGTCCAAACTAAACTAAGTCTTACTACCACACCGAAAAAAATAGAAATAACCCATATTATACGAAAAGGCATAGTAGCCTTAATTCCAAAAAGATATTCGTCGCAACGTTACCAATAGTAACTCCAGCCAAGTATGGTAAGTAGTAAAGGCAAACACAATCAGGTCAAAGATGATGGTATAAGCCCCTACTCCAGGCAATCCTGTTTCAAAAGCAAGGGAAGACAAAGGCGCTCCGTTCTCACAACTCTGCCAGGCCCCCGGTTAACAGGATTACTAAAGCGGTCATAGAGCAAATGACAATAGTATCGATAAATGTCCCTAGCATGACAATCATCCCCTGTCGTACAGGATCATTGGTACGGGCTACCGCATGAGCGATAGTGGCGCTACCCAGGCCGGATTTATTCGAAAATATTTCTCTGGCAAAACCCCAGCGGATTGCCATCATTACACTTACGTCCAGGAAACCACCTGCGGCGGCTGTACCGGTGAACGCATTGGTAACTATCAATGTCAGTGCTGCCGGTACTTTTGTAATATTCGTAGCAATGATAAGAAGGGTGCAAGCAAAGTATAGGATGGCCATTACCGGTACAATTTTCTCTGCAACTTCCACGATATGTTTGATCCCACCAATGATGACTGCGCCAACTAATACCGCGAGAACCAGACCGGTAATCCAGGTAGGAATGTTAAATATATTCTCAAGCTGATCGGCAGCTGTATTAGACTGTATCGAAGCCGCTAATCCAAAGCCGGCGATCATCCCGAACAGGGCAAATGTCGCACCCAACCAACACCAATTATCATCCAGACCGCTTTTAATGTAATACATTGTAGTGCCCCACCAACATAATTACTCAACTCACCTACTTCGCGGTATTTCACGGGCCAGTATTGCTTCTGCATATTTTGTCGCCATACCGAACAATGCGACTACCCACATTCAGAATATGGCACCTGGTCCATCAAAATATATTGCCGTGGCCACTCCACCAACACCTATATTTGCCCGTACTAATAAGTTGCTGGCAGGGCTGTCATGAGCGCCTGGAAGGGCTAAATTTCACTCTTGGTCTCTGTTTCCGGTTTTCGTCTGAACATCAATAGCTTGAAGGCGATGACAATGTGTCGCCAGGGCATAAAACGCAAACCTATGGTTAGATAGACTCCAACGATGGAAAGTAGCGGGATGAGAAGGTATTCACTCCAGATAATACTATTTAAAGCATTCAGCAGGCTTTGTATTGCTTGCATAACGTTATTTATTATTGTTTAGCTTATTTGTATTGGCGCAGGGTCAGATAATCGCTTTTCTGGACTAATTCCAGCTTTTTAAGAAAGCTCATCCCCATCAGAATTTCTTCGGAGTCCATATGCGGGTTGATGCTGCCCCGAACATCTCTTAGCTCTATATCCCCCAACTTGATCATATCAATAACCGTAGCATAAACGTTAACCGTACCATTTGCAGTATTTACCCGTATAACAGGTCCTCTTTGTAGGGCTAGTTTCTCCACCAGTCTTTCCGGGACACTAACATTTGTAGCGCCCGTATCAAGCATAAAATCGACTGATTTTCCATTGATTTGACCAGTAGCAACATAGTGCCCGTAGCGATTTCTCTTTAAAACAACTTCATGATATCCCATCTGACCCGTAGAAATAACATTTTCGTTTGGGTTATTTTGCTGGCGCAGAAAGCGGTTAAAATACAATGTTAGCAAACCCAATAAGATAATCCAGGCGAAAACGATCATGCCACTGCCCAGTTTCTGCTGAAATGTGCGGTTATCTGATTGTTTGTCCATCATTATTATTCTGCTGTTACACTTCCTCGTAATCCTGCCATATTAGCTTATAGAAGTATAAGCTCTGCAGTTTTGAAGAGCTTAGCCGTTACTTATCTACGTAATTCGACTTTTTAAACTAGTATGCATTATAAGATCAAAGCAAATATCCTCTGCTTGATATTTACAATATTTATACGAGCAGTTGTGTTTGGACAGCAAGAGGCAGATGAGCAGACAGATGATGCCGAATATACTGTGCCTGATATTTATTTGATAGCAAAAAATGGGAAACTGACTAAGGTTCGGTCACTCATTGCAGACGGGACAGACGTAAATGCTACAAATACTAATTGGCGTACCGCCCTGATGTCCGCTGTATTCTTCCGTAATAAAGTCATAATCAAAGAATTGTTGGGAAAAGGTGCAGACGTCAATGTGAAAGATTCACTGGGTCGAACTGCGCTGATGATTGCTGCCTCAAGAAAGGATAGTGAAATGGTAGAGTTATTAATTGCTTCCGGCGCAGATGTAACGGTTGAAAATAATAATCAAAAAACTGTTATTATGGCAGCCGAAAAATCCAACTTTTCAAAGAAAGAGAAAAAGAAATTACTAAAACTGCTGGAAACAGCAGCAGAATAATAAAATTTGGTCCTCCATTTTACCGGACTTGTATATAAATATTAGCTGCGTTTAATTGATGTTTAGCTATTATTATTATTAATGTCTTTAGCTTTTTTATATAGAAAAATAGTAACAATACAGCTGCAGAGTTCACGGAAAACATAGAGATTTTTTTCCTCACTTTGCTGCGTGGAATTGAATGAAACGAGGAGATCCGTTCGAAATGCCGACCGCTGTTGAAAAAAAATGAATGGTTGAGTAATTGCCGACGTAAACCATCAGAAAATTGCGATGAGCGTTCGGATAATACTGATATCGATATGGTTGTAATACATGGAATTAGCTTACCGCCAAAACAATACGGCGGTTTCTATATTGATCAATTTTTTACCAATACTCTTGATGAAAAGGCTCATCCATATTTTTTAGAAATATGTCACCTCACGGTTTCTTCACACCTGATGATTAATAGAAGCGGAGTCATCACCCAGTATGTGCCATTTACTATGAGGGCGTGGCACGCAGGTGAATCCAGTTTTAAGGGCCGTAGTTCATGTAACGACTATTCTATAGGTATTGAGCTGGAAGGAGCTGATGATGAGGCTTATGAGTCAATACAGTATAAGATCCTTGTGAGTGTATTGATGGTAATAATGTCTAATTGGCCACTAATAAACAGTGAACGTATAGTAGGACACAGTGATATCGCACCAGGAAGAAAAACAGACCCTGGAGCCGCATTTGATTGGGTCCACTTAAATATGCTTATCGATGATGTCTAAGGTCATATTTTGCTACAATGCGCCGCCTAGTAACTAAATAACGTGCAGAAGGAATACCTAAATGATTTTAATCAGCATTCTTGTTAGATTGGGCCTCGAGTTTTTTGTGAGCAATCTGGATCAAATAAGAAACTACTCCTGGTTTAAACGCCTTATTCAAAGACTAGACGTGCAATGCAATAGGTATTCATTCTGGTCTGAGTCTTTAGGCATTTTACTCACATTGGCCATACCCTTGAGTTTATTGTTTGTGATAAACGATAGTCTGAACAGTATCTCCGTAATACTGAGCTTAGTATTGGGAGTGTTTATCTTTATATATAGCATGGGGCCTGACTTTAATAATCTATTAAACAAATATCTTGATTCAATTAAGGTAAACGATGACGGTGAATGAGGGAAGTAGAAGGAATATTAAATGTTACCGGTGACAGTGACGTTAGGAATGAGCTTGGCATAATCAAGTCAATTGTTGTCCGAGTATATGAACAACTATTTGGCGTGATCTTCTGGTTTATCATTCTTGGTGCAACGGGCGCGTTGCTGTATTCCCTGGTTGTCCACATGAAAAACAAGTTTGATGGTGTGCACGACGCCTATGCTGATACCGTTCGGAACCTACATAGGGTCTTAATATGGTCATCGGCTCGATTATTAGCGCTTGGCTTTGCCCTTGGTGGGAGTCTTGTTGATGCGCTGGAGAAGGCGGTGGCGAGACAATGAAAGAATCAGTCTTGATATGAGTGAAGAGCTTATTGGAACATGTGCGCTAGGTGCTATTCAATATCAGTCTTCCTACATGGATGAACTTGAAGATAACACCGAATTGTATGCGGAAAATATTCAGGATATACAGGCTTTACTTAATCGGACGCTGATAAACTGGCTAACCGCGCTGGGTATTATGACCCTCAGTGAGTGGCTGAACTAGGCAAGGCGTTCGTTCCTGCGCCCAGAGGAATTCCATACTATCGATATAGTCCTGCACCGACATTAAGGTACGCTTGTTTTTGTCACAAACCAGTACCGAGTCTCTCTTATGCCAGTCGCCAAGCACAATCCTTGTTGCTGTTTCACCTTTGAGATCGAAAGTGTGCTTATCTGGTCGATGGGTATGGCCATGAATCATTTCTTGCACCTTATACTCAAGCATGGTTTCTGTGACCGCTTTGTCATCGACGTCAATAATTTCCGGAGCTTTCCGCTTGACAGAATCGCGCATTAACGGCCGGATACCATTGACCAGCAGAAGTCGAAGGGGATAGGGAAGACTGAGGAAAAACCATCTGACAAACCTCAATTCCATCATTGTCCGATAAAATTGATAAGCACGGTCCTTTGCACATAAGACATCACCATGAGCGATCAAGACATTATTTCCGTACAAGTCAATCACATAGAGATCGGGTAAAAGTCTAGCTCCTGTTAGTGCTTCTATTCCCTTGTCAAGCATTAATTCCCTATTACCCTTAATGATATAAAGTGATTTACCTTTGCTAGTGTAATCCTTTAGCTCTGCAATGATGTCCGGACTGGGCTCAAGATGATCATCATTGCCGAGCCAGAAGTTATCAAATAGATCGCCCAGGATATACAGGTCTTTGGCCTGCATAGCTGGACCTCGAAAAAAATTTTTAAATAACTCTATCTTATCCGATCTGTCTTCGCTTAAGTGTATATCTGATATAAATAGGGTATCCACAAAGTAGAGCTTCGACAAAGGTATAAAAACTAACGAGGTCCTGGTAATGATCTATTCGATAACTTCGGTTTTGGTGATCTCAATAGTTTCGTTTGGCACATCCTGATATCATTTGCTACTGCCTGTCGGCACTTCTTCAATCTTTTCGCAACATTCATACCGTCGATAATCTTGCCAAACATGTAGTATTCCCAGCCATCTTCAGTCTCAGAGCGGAAGTCGAGAAAAGCATTGTCATTGACGTTAATAAAAAAATTGAGCAGGGGCGGAATTGGGATCACCAGTTCTGGTCATGGCAATAGTGCCGAACAGGTTGCCCAGGCCATTGTTGGCTTCATTTTTAATTGGAGCATTAGTAGATTTGGCATTCATATCAGAATCCAAACCCCCGCCCCGGATCATGAAATCTTCAATTACCTGATGAAATATACTTCCTTCATAATACCCGCTCTCCACATAAGTAATAAAGTTTTTGACGGTAGCTGGTGCCTTTTCCGGATCCAGTTCAAATAATATTTCGTTCATACTGGTTATCATTCGTACTTTCATTGATATGCTCCGGATTGGTTAATAAAAGCCATATGATAAATGCTTGGTTAAATCACACAAGAGAAACTGTGAAATTAGTTTCGTCCGAACTGCCATCATTTGTTAATATCTACGTCTTGTCTATCAGGACAATAGCTGTATATGTTGAAAATTCACAATACTCTTACCGGTAGTAAAGAGGTTTTTAAACCGATTGAAGAAGGTAGGATCCGAATATACGTCTGTGGAATGACAGTTTATGACTATCTCCACATTGGCCATGCTCGCATGCTTGTTGTTTTCGATATGGTGACAAGATACCTACGATTTAAAGGCTATGATGTTACCTACGTCAGGAATCTAACTGATATTGATGACAATATTATCAATCGAGCCAATGAAAATGGAGAAAGTATCCAAGTCTTAACAGAACGAATTATCGAGGCGATGAACGAGGACACAAAGGCTCTGGCGATCTTGCCACCGGATCAGGAACCTCGTGCAACCGGATATATGGAAGAGATCATCAGTATGATCGAGCAGTTATTGGAGAAGAAATACGCCTATCAGGCGAGCAATGGAGATATCTTCTATGATGTCAGCGCCTTTGCCGATTACGGGAAACTATCCGGCAAACACATTGAAGATTTGAGAGCAGGCGCACGGGTGGACGTTCAGGAGGCCAAGGATGATCCATTGGACTTTGTCCTGTGGAAAATGGCCAAATCGGGAGAGCCAAACTGGGAATCTCCATGGGGCATGGGTCGGCCTGGTTGGCACATTGAATGCTCAGCCATGTCGAGTCATTGTCTGGGGGATCATTTTGACATCCATTGTGGAGGGCAGGATCTACAATTTCCTCATCATGAAAACGAGATTGCACAGTCCTGTGCCGCATCAGGAGAGAAATTTGTGAATGTCTGGATGCACAACGGATTTGTGCGGATGGATAACGAAAAGATGTCAAAATCATTGGGCAACTTTTTCACCGTCAAACAGGTACTGAAAAAATACAAAGGTGAGGTAATAAGGTTTTTCATTTTATCCAGTCATTACCGGAGACAAATAAATTATTCAGATGTTCAGCTAGAAGAAGCCAAATCAGCACTCGAAGGACTCTATCTGGTACTGAGAGACCTTCCTGTGCAAGAAGGTGGGGAAATTAATAGTCACTATCTAAAGCAGTTTCAAGAAGCTATGGATAATGATTTCAATACATCAATGGCATTGACGGTATTGCACGATATTGCCCACGGTATTAACCGAATAGAGGATAAAAATTTCAGGGAAGTACAGGATTTGGCCACAACATTACGATATTTGAGCAATATATTGGGTATTTTGCAGGATAATCCAGCGGAGTTTTTGCAATCTGGTAGCCCCCAGTCAGAAGATGGTATTTCAAATGATGAAATAAATATTCTGGCTCAAGAACGTACAGAAGCAAAAAAAGCAAAGGATTACGCTCGGGCAGATGAAATTCGTGAAAACTTGTCCAAACAGGGGATAATTCTTGAAGATAGTCCAGAAGGGAGTGCTTGGCGACGAAAATAATTGCTTGATAGATAGTTAGTTACCTTCTTAGAAATTGACCAAAAACATCCTCACACGTATTATCGCACTTCCTGCATAACTGCGCAGGGAGATCGGGGCATAGCGCAGTCTGGTAGCGCATCTGCTTTGGGAGCAGAGGGTCGGGGGTTCAAATCCCTCTGCCCCGACCAAATTAATTTTATAATGTGATATTCATATCTTGTTGTCAGTGGTATAAAGCCACGGGATACAAAGAATGCGCCTGTAGCTCAACAGGATAGAGCATCGGCCTTTACGCAAATGGGAGCCTCTATTGGGAAACAGAACCTCTAGAGTGGACCGCACTGTAACGGGGAAACCTTAACCACGCTAAAGAGTGACTGGCAATCCCGTGGAAACCTGAAAGGGGATCCGTAGAGACTATACGTGTGGCACCTGTGACGGTGAAGATATAGTCCAGACCACAAACTCCTGATGGGGAAGCTGCGAAAGCAGTAGCTGGTAAGCTAAGCCGAGGGTTAGGGGTTCAAGTCCTCTCAGGCGCGCCAATATTAAGTTAAGCGTAATTTGTGCCTACAGTAACGAATATATGAGAGATGTGAATTACGAACAACAAAATAAGATTGTTAATGGTGGGCGTAGCTCAGCTGGTAGAGCGCAGGATTGTGACTCCTGTTGTCGCGGGTTCGATCCCCGTCGCTCACCCCAATTTTTTAGCAATTAAGAATAATAAGATACGAGATACAACTTCGGGCCGTTAGCTCAGCTGGCAGAGCAGGGGACTCTTAATCCCAAGGTCGTAGGTTCGACCCCTACACGGCCCACCAATTACATTGGAGTTTATTCTTTGATTTCGTATAAGGCAGGTTTTAAAAAATAAACCTGTTATCTTTTAATCTATCGTGAGTCTATAACCCCAGCACTGATTTACCTTGATTGAAAACTATATCACTGGGTATGCCTGCTTCACTAATCCTATCTAAGTCCTGCTGTAAGTCGTGTTTAACAACTCCCATTTCTTTAAAGAGTGCCGCTACCCCTTCATAATCGCCATCGCCTTAAAGAGTAAGAGTTTTCTTTGAGAGAGAATTCATGGCCGATTTGAAATTTTCAGCATTCACTTTATAGGTGCCAGTTTTCTGATCATAACTAAACGCATCTTGTTCTTTGAAATAATTAAACCTGATCATATTTGCCTGTCCATGAGCACTTACAGCACCAAATCGTACTGAACGAAAGATTCCTGCCAGAAAAGTTGTGTAATAATCCATCAATTCGGCATCAAGTTCTCCTTTAGCATGCAACCGGGTAATCATATGAAAGCCTAGAATATCGGCTTTACCTTCTTCCAGGGCTGAGCCCGACTCTTTCAGTGCTTTTCTGATAGTATCACTTCCATTAATAGTATTCTTTATCCCTAAACCGTGCGCTACTTCATGGAACATGGTATTGACAAAAAAAGCATCGAATGTCACATGCTGGCGTTGTGTTTCATCAATAAGTAAATCGGGGCTATGGGCGCCATGATTTTATCGAATTTAGCCTGTATAGCATTCTTCAATTGCAGGCGTCTGGTGTCCTTCTCTAGCTACACACGCTCATCATTAGACAGGTTAATGGCAGTAGTTTTACCCCCACAGCATTACAATCTCCGGCGTAGTACACTACATCATAAGCGTTTATGTCAGAGTCAGTTCCAGGAGTTTCTTTTTTATAGACAGCATCAACCGGCAGATTTTCCTGCAGTTCAGGTAAAAACTGAATGTATTTCGCTAAACGCTCGCTCCAAGCCAGATCTTTAATTAGAACATAAGCTTCATAAGCCGCCTTATAATTATAAAGCTTGTCCTCATAATTCTCGATAGGACCAACCACGAAATCGATGCGGTTTGACTTCATGTCCATCCATGCCATATCACTAGCGAAGTAATCATCGATTAGTAAAGCCTTGACTCTCAAAGTTAGATAGATTTTGAACCCTTCATCTTCGGTCAGCTCAGCCGTCTTCAATAATAAGTCAGAGGCTAATTTTATTTCCGCTGCATAAGTCTCATGGTAAGGAGCAGTGTAAATGGCTCCGGTCTCATCTCGTTTAACCAAAGTGTATAAACTCGATTTATCTTCACTGTCAAAGGCCTCAAATTCATCTTTGATCATATCTTCAGGACAGTACTGAGATCCAAGTGGTTTTTCGCCTATGCCATTAACAAATAGGGCGTTATTGTTCACAATCTATCCCACGGTCCGTAGTTTATTTCCGCGAATCCAATAGTGACAGCATCATCAAGTGTAGCCATAAATTCTGTTTTATTATCAACAGATTGTTTCCAGAACAAGCTGTCCATAATTTTAGCAACCTGGATCAGTATAGGAATCAATTCTTTTTCTTTGTCACTCAGTTTGGACGAATCTGAAGTCAAAGTGAATTGCGCATAATTCATCAAGCTTTTGTTGATTAGGAGATAACTACTTCGTAATTTGATGCGGTTTTGAGCTGATTACAAGCGATTAGGCCAATAATTATGATGATTGAGATCAGGTTAGGAAAGTTTTTCATTTATTATAATCAAAAGAGTCAGTGTCGATGGGTGAAAACGGCGACAAAACGTAAAAGTAAAAAAGGTTGGCGACAAATACATATCATTCAATGTTGTAAATGATTATAAGTTGTCACCAACCTTTTTTACAGTATTACACTCTATTTTTTATTGAAAAATTTTCCGAACAAACCTTTTCTTTTTAACAAGTTTCTGATTTTTTTATTTCTCCAGATTTATTTTTTGCAGCTTGTACTTTTTATGATGCCATTTTAGCCTTAAGATTTTCTCTTATAATCGTACGCTCTTCTTCCGAAATTTCGTTACCCACCGTCTTATTATACTTATTAGACTCACGTATGATGTGATTTGTTAGCTCATCCATTAGATCAGTAGTGATATCTTCCTTTTTAAAATAGTTTGTTTGAGCCCAAAGATTATCGTAATTTATGACGGTCGAACTAATATTTTCCTTTGCTGTATCTGCAGTAAACTGATATTTGGTCTTAACAAGTGATTTTATTTCAAATTTTATCGATTTATTATAATCGAACGCCTTCGCTGAGCACTTTACTTGATTCTTACCTAAGGTATCTTTGAATGATGTTGCAGGTGTACCTGTAGGGACTACAGTATAGGCTGAATTCTCTTCAATATCCTCAAACTCAAAGATAAAATCTTTCTCTTTGTCTGTTGTTGGATGAGTTATTTTGTAATTCTGCCCCTTTAAACCCTTTAGTACTACAGTTTCACTAATTGAGAAATCTACTGGAGTTCTCTTCTCTAGAACGTTCAGTATATCGGATAATTCCGTGGAATGATCTTACAGATGTTTCATTACCGGAGCTAGCTTACGCCATTGTTACTCCTCATTAGCACCACCTGATGCAGAATTTACAACTTGATTAAGCTAGGTGGTTTCTGAGGTCTGTTTTTTTAAAGCGTCCAATGTTGACATAAACGTTAGCCTGGATAGTAAATATAAAAGCCTAAAATGACTTAGTTTTGCAGTCAAATACCATAGAAAGCAAGGGGGCACTAATAGCATGGCTTTAGAAAAAATTAAAAACATGTTTGAGAATTATTTAGATACTGTCACCTTTTCCTGTGTAATTTATTTCCAGATTAAAATCCAGCAGGCAAGCCGTTCGTTAAGCGAGAAGTTAATCTGAAAGGAAGCGCCTGGTCGACTCCAGGTCGCAATTAAAAGGAGACATATCGTTATCCGTGGAATAGAGTAACTCTCGACTATAGTTCATCGATCCCACGATGTACTCGGGATCTTCAAGGACAAATTCGACTTTCATGCGGGCACCGTCGTCAATCAACTTATAGCGCTCCGCTACATGTTTCTGGGACCCAGAAGGAATACCATTTTGGTAGGGTGAGCGGTGATACGCAAAGTTTGTCGTATCGATGGCCAGAATATCCTCTTCCCACCAACCGACGGAATGGCCTTCGTGGAATAGTTCGCTAGCCGGGGGATGCTTTCTGTCATCCATGTACACTGTTCGTACCTGATCGAAGTAGTAATTCCTTGTCGTGATAGTCCGTTCGTCTTCATTTAAAACAAGCTCCATGTAGAGATCGGTATAGATAATCAGGGCGGGCGTCGGTTTACTGATACACAATAGCTCGGGATTTTTATCTGAGACCTGGCTATAGACAGCTTCGGCAATCCTTCCAGCCTCGGTCAATGCAAATTCACGGATCATGAGTTGGTCCAGACCGCAAGGGTAGTCGTTGGGAAGCCTGAACCGATCCGCTATCCATCTACCGAGCACGCTTGAAGCTCGCGCATTCGACACTGGTCGAGCTGCTCGAATGGATGAGGTAACCAGAGAAATACCATTCGCTTTCTCAACCGAGTCTAACAGTCCATAGTGTCTTCCGCTGATAGCCTGACGAATACCAACGGTCACATGCTCCCCAATGGTTAATGAGTCTCGAGCCCAGCCCCACCGCTTCATCGTAATTGATGAAGTCATTTGCACTGCCCACTCAATCTCCGTGCTTTTGCATCTGTAGTCTTAACTGTGAAATAAGCATGGGGGTTACGGAGGCTGTATTCGGTGCCCATGTCATTAAAAGTGACCACCGATTCCATATCAAGGGCAGCATCACTATGGTGTCCGAAGACGGGTGAAGAAAGAAGATAAACCATTACGAAGATAGTAATGTATTTCATATTTATCTCTCTTTGGAACATTAGGCAAAGCTAGCATATAAGCTGTTTTTTTATTTGTCTACAAACCATCCGCTTTTCTGTTTCATATTGATTTTTAGATCTTCCTCCAAATATAAAGAACATTACCCCTTATTTTCTTTGTTATCTTTTCCATAGGATCAGTTTGATGACTTTAGACTCTTCGATACTGAAGATGATCTTTACTGCCCACCGCAGCAAACATTTACGGTAATAAAAACGCGACACCGGTCATTTTAGGTCAATTAGAAAACCTGATTTCGAAATTTTTCCTCTTTTTGATTTTTTCAGACGATACTCTCTGTATTTCTTTTCAATTGCACAAATAGTGGTGCATTGGGATAAAAGATATTTTCTTCTTCAATCTCTCCGGCGAGCCATCTCTCACACACGCCTTCGGTCTGACACTTCCGACAGTGACTTCTAACATCATTTATGATCCTTTTGATTGCCGGATCTTCGACGGTAGCCATTTCAGGGTCCAGTCCGACACGATCTATCATGTTCATCATACGTTTTTCTGAACCAGCTGCGAGATATTTTAGATACCAGATCACTAGGACCGCTATCAAGGTCATCATTAAGATAGCGATGGTAGCTTCGAGCATTGTTGAGCTCATAAACTCACCATCCTGTTGCAGGGATCGCAACATAGTATGTGTGTATAAAAAGATAACATTACTGCCGTGGGCAGTAATGACTTGGATCGTAATTTTCTTTATTAATCTCTAATGAGAAAAGACAGGGCACACTGATAACTTTAGGAAAAGTCATAAAGCCTATCTGGAGAACGTTGGGATACTGCCCCCGAGTTATCGGTGTTTATTGCACGCCCTTAGATAGGGCTGCACAGCATACAGTGTACAGAAAGTCTGGACAAGATTACGATCAGCAAACTTGGCCAATGACGGCTAAAAGTTACCGGCTCAGCCAGATAAACTGGATCAGTAACCGTCATGACAACGTTAAGCTTCATGCCATTATTGGACAGCGAATAGCGTTCAATTAAATGTTTCTGAACGCTCGAATCGATCCCGGTATGGCTTCCCCATTTGTCGACCACGAAGTTTGTCGTCTCTACAACCAGCTCATCACCTTCAAACCAGCCAGCCGAATGTCCCCAGGAAGAAGAACCGCTTGAAGGATGATCACAATCCAAATGGATCACCTGGGGTTTCTGTCGCATCTCACCGGTGATGATTATCGTCTTGTCTCCGGGCGGCTAATCTGAATGGGATAAGGCAATAAAGAGAATTTTGGCGGACCGGGATCTATGCAGTTGAACATAGGATTTTGCCCCTCATGAAAATTAGCCACGAGTGTTTGATCTACTGATATCAACGGCCAATCTTTAGGTGGTTTATAGTGCGCATTAGAACCGTATGGTTTATCGCTACCCGGATGCGTCGGATCACATCGTGCCCATAAACCGGTGAAGTCTGTTGATGATTGTATGGACTTTGCCACACCATCCGATTTTTAAATGCATTGATATTCATGTCCACACGAGTACCGTACGGCCCATTTTAAACCCGTGTAATGACGGTTTGGATTCCGATCATGTGCTCCTTCCCAGGTGATCCATTCGCGTGGCTTGAAAAATTCTTTGTGCCAGCCACGCTATGCAAGGCTTGGTGAACTTCCCATTTCTATCACATAATCGACTATCTTACCCTTCGGATCGAGTGCCGTCACTACCAAATAGGCATGTAGCATGTTCCAGCCGAACTTTTTAACCACGCCACTGTATAAACTGACGTCATCACGGTTCAGATTGGAATGTGAGTGGTGTGCAATGCTTGTCGCCGGCAGAGCGGTGGTGAGTAGCAAGAAAATAAGCGTGCGCATCATGAACCTCCTATTCCCCATTAGCGCCTAATCCCGGTAGTGCCACGTTATCCTCGAACAGGCAGTTGGCCTCTTTAGCGTCTGTTCTCAGCATGTGGTCAGTAAACTTCGGTGTGTTTCCACTCACCAATCAAATGTTCGGGATCAACAAACACGTAGTCCATCTTGAGTGTGTTGCCGTCGTTAATCACGGTGAATCGTTCTGTGATCTTCAGTTGATCGTTCGTGATTACGCCTTGCTGCATCAAATGATTCTCATCGGTAAATCCTTCAGTTTCAACCATCAGCGTATCACCATCCAAGTAACCACAGAGACTCCCCCTGCCCCAATTCGGATCACGAAGGTTGGTTGGCTGACGTACACGTCCGTTTAAGTAGATGACCCTGTATTCATTGTTCAGCCTTGAGACCATGAAAATCGTAGCGGGATACTGCAGCATCATCAGTGGTCCAACCCGATTCATCAGTCTCGGCATACCTGCCGGATAGCAATACGCAGTTGGTTCAACATAGCGCTCACCAGCCTTAGCATAACTTAAATATTTATCCATGAACTTTTGATCCTTCTTCGTGAACTGCGAATGGAGCTTAAACTCGTAAGCACCATAATTTGCTACCAACTCACGCTCTCCGCAGAAGGCCTAGGTGCCAGTTACACCAAAAGGTGACTTCGGTCTCGGTAGGGCAAGATTCTCCGGATCCAATGCACCTGGACCTACTCGGATCGGGCTGTCGCTGATTAAGGATAGTTGTTTCGGACGTGTCTTCTTCCCACACACGTTCTTACCAGGTTTCTCCGGCAGGCGACGGAACATAGGTGATCAATGAGGGTATTTCCAGCGCTGGCCGTGCCTTCTCAACAACGGGAGCAGACTCAGCTTCTGGATCAGGCGTGTAGTCTTCGACACTGACACCGAATGAAGCGCCACCCGCGAGGATCATGCCCTGCATCAACCCGCTCGGTGCTCCGTTCTTCATTGGATTGATCTTGACCGTGATGGTGTCGCCGACTTTTACAGAGTTACGGTCAAAACCATTTCTGATCATCGCGTTGCTGACACCACCTTCGATCGGCCACACTATTGCATTGCCATCATCGCCTTTCACCTCGATGTTGATGCTTGAGTGCGGGTTGCGCATAACAAACTTGGTCACCTTGTCGCTTATTTCCAATGTCTTTGTGCAATCAAAGACAACTGTTGAATGATGCCCAAAAATGGAAAGTGGTATTAACATGTTTGAAGAAAATAAGATGGCAAGGAATATTTGTTTCGCTGATCTATGCATTTTTGAGGGCTTATTTTTAACTTGATTTTTAGCTATAATCAAAGATATGTGGAGCTGTAATCTGTCGCATATTACCTGATACATATTTACATTTTGCCACTAAATTTTAGCCCGAATACTATATGAAAGGAAGGGGGACTACTCAGTTTAAATTATTATTTAGTAGGCGGTAGTAATTACTTTAATCCCTTTGAGCATAGCATTCTATTTTATATAGTGTAACAATTACTTTAACTATTTGTTTAATGTTGAGCTTGATGCTGTTTATATTTCCGTCAATCTGAGCAAAAACAAAACTATGAAAAATTCTTCCTTTCAAATACTTCTTAAATTCCTTGTGGCAAATGCATTATTTTTTAGCTTATAGTCCTCATGCTCAAGAACAACTTGGCAAATCAGCCCAGGAGATGCGTGATCTTGGATTGGTGGCTGGCATACATTTATCACCTTGGTTATCGGTATATGGCACAAATAAAATCAAAGTGAAGCTTACTGATATATTTAAGAAAAAATACACTGTCGTTACCTTAAATTGCCTTACCTGTCCCGGATTTTATCGCTCCTACCATGGGGTCGAAGCAGATTATAAAAACAATAAGGATGTTGACTTCTATTACTTATATAAAAGATTGGCACACCCAGAAAATCATTGTTATGTTGATGCCTGCACGATGGAAGAGAGATTTACCCATATTAAGGAAGCCAAAACAAGGCTAAGAACAATGGTGCCATAGCTTGCAGCACCGATGACCAACGAAATAGAAAGTGCATTCAAACTGGCGCCTAACCCGAATATTATTTTCGATAGTTCAGGAAAGATTGTCTATATAAGCAAATGGAATAATGGAGAGATGCTAAGGAAAAAACTTATCAGTTTAGTAGGCCTAGTAGAAAATCCTTCCTCGGTAACTGACCTGGCTGGTATGCCGGAAATCAAGATAATTACTAAAAAATCAGATGGTGTCGTGACCAGAATGAAGTTCGATGAAGCACTTATACCTCTTGCCCTGGAACCGAAACTTGAAGACAGGCTTTTTTGTAAAGCTACATGCAGAAACAAACAAGGCTCTATTGGAAATTGGCAACGGACAGCTCTATCTTGGTTTTAATCTGGATCCCATTCATCATGTTCACTGGAATAACCTTGCGACACTTTTGCAGTACACAGTGATAAGTTCATCAGCACAGTTTTCTCCAACTTCTGCCTTCGTCCCGAAAATAAAGTCTCACGTAAACGATATCGATCCGAGAGAGTTTCTTGTCGATGTGAAAGGTTGGGAGGACGATGAGCCAGTCGATATTAAGGTGGATTATTATGCTTGTTATGATCAGGGCAGGTGGTGTTATTCAGTATCAGAGATAATTTAGAGTAAGTCTTGCCAGAAGTCCGCGCTACGAAGGAACAATCGATCGTTCATTTGATAGACCAAAAAGCCCACCGGTTAACTAGAAGATGAGTACCTCTGAACGATAATAACCATCGGCTCGTGAACAGCTAATAAAAACCTCGTCTCTCCTGGCATATATATTGCCGTATTCAACTGTCGTAACTACTATAATCATTCAAACTATTTAATACTGGCAGCAGAAATGCTGGTGGACGTCTTGCCGTACAGAGCTAGGATCTGTAAGTCGAAGACACAACAAGTATCTCTTTTTTGTTCGAAGAGATATCTGGTGTGTTTTTTTTGATTGAAGAAAAAATTTACTACACAGTTTTTAATATAAGTATTTGGGAAACATCACCAATTTGAACTCATTAGTTTCAAAGCGCTGCTCTCGCATCGGAAGCATTACCATTCTTTGCGCGATTATATTTGCCTTTGACCTCACTGTTCCTTTGAGATTTGCCGGCGGTGCCACGTACTTATTATCTCTTTATCTCTGCCTCTTACTATGTCGCTAGCTGGTTCAATCAGTATATTGTTGGCGACAGTAGTAGGTTCATTACTAATCATGCTTGGGTTTTATTATTCACCAGAGGGTGGTGTAGTGTCGCTCGTATTATTAAATCGTGTTCTGGCGTTATTGGTTATCTGGGTCGCCGCATGGTTTATCATAAAACAAAAGCAGGATAGAAAAATGCTAAAAGAAAGAGAGGCTGATAAATTCAATGTTCTGTTGGAATCCACACACGATGGCATGGCGATTGTGAATTCTCATGGTCAGATTGAGACAGCAAATGAACAACTTGAGAAGTTAAGTGGTTATCCACAAATGGAACTGGTCGGTCAACAGATAGAAGTACTACTACCAGAACGCTATAAAGATCATCAGCGCTTGCGGGAAAATTATTATGCCGGACCTTATATTCGTCAGATAGGAGTAGGGCAGGAATTATTTTTACGACGCAAGAATGGTACTGAGTTTCAGGCTGAGATCGCTTTAAGTCCTCTGGAGATTGACGAGAGGAGTATTGTAATAGCAGCCTATCCGAGATATTACCGATCGTAAGCAGACGGAGGATGAGTTGCTAAGGAAAAATAAGTCTATTGCACTAATGGAAAATATTGCCACAATTGCCAACGAATCTAGAAATATAGAAGAGACTATAAAAAATTGTCTGGATATAATTTGCTCTTATACAAACTGGCCCTTAGGACATTGCTACATCTTGGCTAGTGATGAAAGCAATAAGCTTGTACCAACATGTATCTGGCATCTCGATCACTATGATCGTTTCGAAACATTTCGTAAAGTGTCCGAAGAGACCCGATTCATATCAGGTATTGGACTTTCTGGTCGCGTGTTGTCCAGTGGCGAATCAGCATGGATCGCTGACGTTACCAAGGACGCAAACTTTCCACGTGCTAGGCAAGCTAAAGATATCGATATCCGTACAGCGTTTGCCTTTCCGATTAAGATTGGAGAAGAAGTTACGGGTGTTTTGGAGTTCTTTTCAGAGGAGTGTGTAGATCCAAATTTGGACGAGCTGAAGATAATGGCTTATGTCGGTATTCAACTAGGGCGTGTTACTGAGCGCAAACAGGCAGAGGAGGAATTACAGATTCTTTCCTATGCTATTGAATCCAGCCCATCAGCAGTGATGATTACCGATATTAACGGTAAAATCGAATGCATTAATCCTAAGTTTA
>Ga0056107_100005_pt1 | contig 80362 bp, 113 predicted proteins | sample WorMetcrassitun2_FD_77006 | JGI IMG/M metagenome (GOLD analysis project Ga0056107, IMG submission 77006) | Marine gutless worms symbiont microbial communities from Max Planck institute for Marine Microbiology, Germany - Olavius crassitunicatus.2 ...
CGGATATCCATGTCCGATAAAACGCAGGCGACGGCATCGATTTTATTGTTCAGGTCTTCCGATGGTATCTCCACAAACTCCAGGGGGAACAGCCCGACTTCTTCGTATGTCGCGACATACGAACCGTAAAGCCGTTCACCGGATTGACTCCGAAGCAGGACCGCCTCTTGTCCCGATGCCAGAATCAAGTCCTGCACATCATTCGCCGTCGAGATCTTCTCGTTGTCGGTCAGCAGATTCACAAGTCGCCTTCCTGCTCGTAAATGACCGACTTCATATTTGAAGGGGAAATGATGTAGTCCTCGGGGCTCGCGGCGGCCCCCGGCTTGATTTCGCTCAGGCGCTGCTTGTAAAGAGCCTTGAGGTCCTCCTTGAGTTTCGTCCAATGCTCGTGCTGCTTGGTCTTGTCGACCCGCTTGTCGCCGCTGGAAAACGAGAAAGTATTCGCCGTGGTCGCGCGCATGACCTGGCAGGCGTGTATCTGCCCGAGCAGCAGAAGCAGCTCGCGTGTTTCGCCTTCAGGGTCCGGTACGACCTCGTCATCTACAACGGATAGCGAGATCTTCAGATCACGGGCCAGGCGGTAGACGCCTTTATGGATGCATTGCTGAAGTACATCATCCGCGAAAAGAGCGCTTTCAGGATTGGCCAAATCGATGCGAAGCGTGAGAACGAGGTTAGCTATCGCCACCTTCCGCCTCCACCAAACGCTTTTTTAACGCATCGATAACCGTGCGTCGTTTTTCATTGGTGAGATGGAATTTGAGTCTGGCGGTATCGTTTTCACCACCGGCCTTGGAGATGGCCTCGGCCGTCGGGAGTTTTGACCAGTCCAGTTCCGTCTCACCAGCTGTTTCTTCCTCGGATTTGGTATTCGTGTCCGTGGGCGGATCTTCATCTTTTTCCGGCCTGGCGAGCAGACCGGTCGAGACCGCTCGCTCCATGTGGGGTGTCAGCTCCTCGACTTCCAGCACACGCCCAGGCTCAAGTCGAAGCCCGGCGTCGGCGATGATCAGGATTCCCGGTCGGACGTTTTTGGCTTTGAACATAATCTTAGCCCCTCCATCAGCCGAGAATCTTGATTTTTGCCATGATATCCGGACGTGTGATGCCTTGGCCCAGTTCGGACCATACCAGCCAATCGGTCTTGAAACGGGTCTTCTGCTCGATAGCCTCGGTCTTGATGTTTTCGCGCACCGACATTTTGCCGACTTCCTCATCAGGGATCAGGAGAACCTCGTCCAAGGACTGAGCCGCAGTGAGCAGGATACCGCCGGTGCCGTAGTTCTTGATAACACCCTTGGCGCGCAACTCGGCCTTGGTCTGGGGGGCCGAGGTTCCAACTGCGAAGGTCGTTGAATTGCCGGCCGCGCATGACGATGTACTTCACCGACATCTCCATATCCTCGATAATGGAGATCGCCTCGTTGAGCGCCTCTTCAGTCAGGGTTGTGCTCGTGACCTCCGCCGTGTTGGCCGCCGGAATCGCTGACGAGATCACGGTAATGCTTCGTTTATCGATCTCTTTGTGGATTTCATCTGCTGTCAAGGTCTGAATATCCATCAGGGTGCCGGTGTTGCCGTTCTTGAGCACCGAAACATCGACCATCGACGCGGAGTGGATGCGATGGGTTGGAAACTCCACTTCATCCTTTCCCAGCTCCTGCTCTTGGGCTTCGCCCTCGTTGCTGATCTAGTAAGCCTTGACCTTCGGCTTTTTCTGGTACAGCGGCCGTTCTTCCTTCGGCAGGGTATGATGGGTGAGCAGAAGAGATGAAATCTCCTTACGTTTGATCTCCTGTTCAATGGGTGCAGCGATGACGGCGGCTAGAGCACTCATTCCTTCCGGAGACTCCAGCGCCTCGGACATGAGGCGGGCCATGGTTTCCATGTATTCTTGGCTGTGTACGTTCACTTGAGTCTTCTCCATTTTAGATCTCCTCCCGTAATCAGATGACAAGCCGGAACTTCAGCGTTCCGCCGGAGACGGAGACGGCCTGCGCGATAACCTCTTCACCGGATTGAACACCTGAGGTGAGGACGCCGGTGGCCGAAACCTTCAGATCGTCGCTCGGATTGACGGTGCCCTTGAAAGCGTCGGTATCGTACACGCCGCCCGTGCAGTAAATGCCGGGCATCTCTCCGTTCTTGTAGTCCTTGATCAGAATGCCGAAGGACTTGATGGTCGGATCGGTGTTCACGGCGAGCAGATCGTCGCCGATGATCCTCACCACCTGACCGAGTTGGCCGTCCCCCCTGCATATAGCCGTCACCGTAAGCGGGGCCGCGATGGTTTGGGTTGATGTAAGGCATGGTCTATCCTCCTTATTAATTGGTTTGAACCGGTTCGCCGGTTGTCAGACCCACGCGTTGGTGATAAGCGGCCATGAAGCCGTTCTTGAGCTTGTCTTCGAGACTTTTCTTCCCGTCGTCCACGTCCCTGGGTCGCACACCCGCGTCGCTACGCATTCGAGGATCGTCTCTTTCGTCCATCCGCTTTCGTCTGCTTCTTCCCGGTGTTGTTTTCGGGCTTGCTCTCGCTGTTTTTAGCCTTCTCGGCGTCCGCCTTGAACATCCGATCAAAGGCGTCCTCGGTAGCGCTGAAGGCATCGTCGGAAAGCCCGGCCAGCCGGGTTAACTCATTCGTACGATCTTCGTCGCTATCGAAGGTGATGCCGTGCTTTTCCACTTTGCTCAGAAGCTTTTGGGTCCTTGCACAGTTGGTCGCGGCTTTTTGCTCCGCTTCCATTTCTTCCACCTGCTTCTGCAGGGTGAGCACCTGTTGTTTGAGCTCCTTGCTCTCCTTTTCCAGCTCCTTGATTCGAGCCTTATCGTCAGTGGTGCCGCCATCGCCGTCTTCGATTTTCTTGGCGGCTTCGACCGCCTCGTCTTTCGTTTTTTGTTTCTCGTCCATCGTCGGACCTCCTTCGTTAAGAGTTTCGGAAACCTCGTCCCGTTCAGAGGCGATCTGGGTGATACGTGCGTTTTCATCAGCGCCCTTACGATCAAGAAGGCCGAGGCCGGTGAATGTCACACCATGCAGAATTTCGTAAACGGGCTTTCTCTGGAATGTGCCGCCTTTGTGTTTGCGCAGGTGAATGCAGTAGTCGTTTTTCGATTGCACCCGCTTGCCGCAGATGGAGCACTCCACCTCTTCGTAATCGCATTCCATCGAGACCTGGGTAATGATTCCCTTCCGGATCAGCTTGTAGGCCAGTTGCGAATGTGGGCTGTCCGAAGTAAAGAGTTCACCGGCGCACTCAATTCGCCCGTCGTTTTCGTCTTCGATGAGGTCAGCCGACACGATGCCCGTGAATTCCTGGGAATGTTTGAGATCGATCTTCTTGTTGATGGCTGTGGTGTAACTGGCCGCCAGTTCATCAGAGGTGAGATGATCACCGTTCTTGTCTTGTTGGCCCGGCGCGACAGAGAACAAATGTAAACTGCGGATCACCGATTTCCTTCACGACATCCAGCGCTTCCGCGCTGAGGACCGTCGACACTGACACATCGATCTCCACCGGAAAGGAGATATGACAGGTCGCGGCGGAGGATGAACCAGACGAACGAGGTGTGCTGCGTGGTCTGGATGAGACAAACAGCAGCTCCATGACATGTTTTCCTTCCCGGCCAATGTCCTTGGCGATATTATAATCCACCTCCATACCGCGCATGCGAACCAGGCCGTAGTGCTCGGATAGAATCTCTCGGATTTCCGCTTCACGAGGAAAGGCTCTGTCGCGGCATGACAAAAGGAGTGTTCCATACTTGCCACGGGCATCGGCGGCCAACGTCTCCATCATGGGCCGGATGGATTCCTTGGTGTACCTGGTGCGGGACGGGAAATTCTTGCGTGGGTTGGAATGAATCTTCTTGTTCGCCCAGCGGGTCATCAAACCTTCGATGAAATGAAGGGAATCCTCGTAATCGTTGCTGTTGAATTCAGTTACGTACGACGGATCGAGATACAGGACGTCCGAACCATAGCGTCGGACCGCCTCGGTCGCGTCCAGATTGAACGTCTTACACTTTCTGCCGTTGTCAAACACCAGATTGTTGAGCTGGCGGACGGTACCGCTTGAATGACTCGATAAATTTCGACAGCGATGGATTGGAAAGCTGGGACTGTTTCAGGCTCGCCTTGGATTCCAGTTCGGCTTTGCGATGCATCTTCGAGCGGGAAAACTGCCCGAAGGCGCTCTTGGATTTCACGGTACTCCCGAGCGCGGCGAGAGCCAGGTCTTTCTTATATCCGTGAAGCTTCTGGATATTGGCTCACGTCTGATCCGGCAAACGGAGCACCGGCTTGGTGTAGTAATAGCCGTAGAATTGATCGACGATGAAGGTGCCGGCGTCCGGGTTGGGGGCGAGTAGCCCCTCACATCCTCGTCGGTCAGCTTCTCGTCGGAATTTTCAACCACAGCTTTGGCAAGATGGTAGGGGAACCGCAACAGGTCGTTGGCAATGACCTTCATCCTTTTGCGTTTAAAGTGGTAAGCCACGTTCGCTCCGCCGGAAAAGGCGTCGAGGAAGGTCTCCGCACCCTTGGGTAGTTGACTTTCAATCCAGCCGAGCATCAGGTATTTGCTGCCCATAAAACCGGTGGCACGGACGGTGTCCGCCTTGCCCTCCTGACAAGACAGCAGGCCCAGGGAATCACCAAGTGGCGCATCGGCCAAAGCGCAGATATTTTCATCCACGCGCAGAGCGGCCTCTGTCGCCGCGGAGGCTTCGTGTTCCTTGATCCGCTCCTTGGCTTTCTCAATCGTCCAACCGTCCGGGTTGCGCTCGGTCTTACGAACAAACCGATAGGCCCGGAGGATCATCGAGCGGGGATTGTCGCCATCAGGGACGATTTTTTTTGAGTCTACCGATGATGATGGAGACTCCATCGACGCCCTCGGGTTTCTTGTTCCGGAAACTGTCCGGCTCGAATTGCTTCGGGTTCTTGGCTCGACAGCGAATCTCATTTTCTGTCTCGCCCCAGGCCGCCTCTGATCTCATGCTTTCGGCACTGGCATCCGCTTTTGCGGATCGGCCTTTCCTGTGTTTGCAGATGAAAAGCCGCTCTTTGGCGTGGGAAGCGTCCCCGTGATGCGAGATAATGGAATAGTGATGATCGCGGGAACGCATCGCCGGCTCGAAACCGCGAGTTGTTATAATTCCCCACACCTCCCGTTCATTGGGATACGTGTGGTCTCGGTGCGAAATCAGCCAGTTTGTGATGTGCTGGGCGTTTCCGAGAAAAGTCTCGAAGAACTCCTTGGCGTTGGTTCGGGAAACGGTTTGATGGTCCGTCTTGTAGTGCCTGGCTTTTAAACCCCCGACCAGGGTCAGGCCGCCCCAATACGCCATCAGTCCTTCCACAAAGTGATAGGACTTCTCGTAATTGGTGGTCGAGAACTCGGTGGCATACGGTAGATCGAAGTAGGCCAGATCCGCACGCACCTCGGACAACAGCCCGTTCACACCTTTCCGGTAGGCCTTGTGCTCTTTGCCGTTGCCGAAAACAAGCGCGTTGATGCGGACCACATTCTTGCGAAACCGTTCCTTGAACTCATCCGGGGTGTCTTCGCATTTTTCGTAACGGGTTGAAGAGGAAAAATGACCGAATCCGTCCTTGCCCGACATGCAGGTCTTGCCCAGGGCGAATAAGGTGATGTCCTTCTTGAATCCGGACAATTTGTCTGTATTGGCTCTGATGGTATCGATCAGTCCGTGGACGCCCTTGGCGAAGAATATCTCTTTGAAATTGTCCCGGATAAAGGAACCCGTTTTGGCGTTGTCTGCCAGGAACGCTTCCAGTTTCTCGCCGGTGAGACGGACATTGCGGTTTTCAACGACGGTCCGGGCCGCGTGATAACAGTAGCGAAGCCGGTCGTTGGCCAAGGCCCGCAGACCCTTGGTCTTGTACATATAGGCCACGACAGCCGAACCTGAAAACGCGCTCAGAACGGAGCCCACACCTTCCGGCGTGTGTTTCCAGATCCAGTCGGCCAGCTTCTGCTTCGAGCCGATGTAATTGGTGATGTATTTTTGCCGTTTGGCCGGTGACGTCTCATCTGTGACAGCCTCCCTGGCCTGGGCTTCGAGTGTTTCGAAGTCCAGGTCAAGAGCGACATCAGTCTCCAGCAGAAACGTCAATCGTTCACGGTCGGTGGCAAAAAGCTCCATTCGATTCTCCGGTCATGTCGCGACAATCATTAGCTCCACACCACGCGGAACGGGTGCAGAAAAGCCCTGTCGCTGGATACCTACCGGGGAGGCTGCCGGAAAGTGTCGGGAGGGTGACCGGGGTGAGATGAGGAACGCGAACCTCACACATATAAATGGATCAGGCGGTTCCTTTGGGATTCTTAAGGGTTTTCAGTGCTTCTCGGGCGACCGTTTGGACGGCTTCCTCTCTTGCCGTTTTTTCAATTGTCTTGATAAGTTACTGCTTATTCTTGATCGTAGAGATATGATATCTGTTTTGGGCTTCAAACAGAGATTTGCCTTTGAGTTCAGAATGGTCCACTTTTGACTCCAGCTTATCGAGCAATTCGATCACGTCCTGTTTGGTCATGTTCAAAGAGACGCCCTTGGTTTTGGTCATCTCCTTGAGCTCGACGACGGTCAGGTCCTGCAGCCTACCCGTCGCCGGGACCTTTTTCAATTGCTCCGTCAGCTGCTGAGCCAGCTTCAGTGCCGTCTGTTTTTCGACCAGAAGTTTGGTCAGGTCATTCTTGGTTCGCAGCAAGCCGATTTTATGTTCCTTCAGTTTCGCCTTCAGTGCGGCTCCGGTGAGATCCGAATGGCCGAAGTCCGACTCGACCTTATCGAGCAGTTTGATGAAGTCGGACTTGGTGCGAGCGATGGAGACGTCGTTCTGCTTCGCCAGGGTCTGGAGCTGCTTCACGGTGAGGGTATTGAGATCCGCGACCTTTCCGCTCTCGAAAGCGCCTTTGAGCTTGGCGTTCTTCTTGGATTTCGCTTTTGCTTGTTTTTCGATGGTCTGAGGAGGGAGGATGCATGCATCAGATTCAGCCGCTGCCTTCGCGCCCAATTCACCACCACAAATCACCAGTGGCCAAGCCACAATGCTGATGCAGCTACAGTTGGGATGGGCGGGCTGACGGGGAAATCGTCCTGTATCGAAAACCTTTCCATCCAGCGAACCGCAGATCGGGCAGACCCGCTCACCCTCCATGGTCATCCATTCGAGCTTGCGGACACCGACCTGGTCATGGAACTTGATCCGGCCCTGGTTATGGGCCAGCAGCACCTCGGTGCGTGCGATCACCTCCATCCGGCATTGGTCCTTGCTGAACACTTTTGAACCCGCGTGACGGAAGGATTTATGGTCCTTCACAACACCACCAAGATCGCGGCTGATGTCTTCGACACCTTTGCCAGCGGCGATGTCGTTCATCACGGTCCGGATACCGTCAGCCAATTCGCGGTGGACGTCGTCGGCAAGCACCAGATTGTAGTTGGTCATGAAATCGAGAGCGTCGGTGTCGACAAGGGTGAACACGCGGGTGGCGAGCTTGCCGATGCCCTTGAGAGTCAAGTCACGGTAAAACGGCAACTGCGCCGCAACGAATTCATCGATGCCGCGGTAGATGCCTTGGCGAAAGGAGGCTTTCGCCGTCTTGCGGAAGAACAGTGTTTGATCCCGGTGAAGTCGGGATGTGACCTCACGGATATCGGTCTGAAGCTTCTTGAGTCCTTCGACAGCGGCCAGCTTGTTGTCGGGAAGCGAGCCGAGGCTCTTATACCGAAGAATGGCGCAACGCACCTCATCTTCGGCGTCGGTAAGCATGTCGGTCAATTCGGCGACCGTTTGCTTCGTGTACAGGTTCCTTGCCCGTACGTTTTGTTCCGTGGCCCGCCGGATGGCTTCGTCCTGGGACACAGATTTCTTCGCCGCGAGCGCACCAATCATTTCTCGCACTCCCGGCAAGCCGTCGTCTTTTCCGGCACCTCACCTTCCTGGTCGGATGAGGTTTCCGAAGGAACGGTCTTGGGGTCGAAAAAGCAGCACACCGGGGCGTCGAAAGTGGTTTCGTTTCGCTGGACACGACAGTGGTTGCGCTCGTCATCGAAATGAGCGCGGTCGTCACAGACGGCATCCCTCTATCGCCTCGGGCGAAAGGACCAGCCCAGGACGCCTTCGTCCGGCTGCCGGCGGGATTCTTTGCCGGATCGAGGTCGAGCATCTCCTGCGCTGTCTCGACACCCATGATCCCGGTCACGACCATGTCCGCGATAGGTTTTACCTGCTTTTCATCCAGCAGGTCCACCGAACGTTTCTCGTTTTCACGGTTGGCAGATTCGATATCCGGATCGAGGTCCATCTTAAGCTGGAGACTGGATCGACTGATGAGCTTGCGGTCGTAGAGCTCGATGAGCAGACGCTTGAAATCCACCGCGTCCGAGAGATCGAGGTTGTTGAACAGGAGCTGGAGTATTTTGTCTTCGTAACCTTTAAGCTCCGCTCAGTCGTCGAAAAGCCAGGCAAGGATGTTTCGCGCGGCCTGTTTGATCTCCCGGATCATCACGAGCATCTTTTGAAGACTCGCCGAGGCAGCAGCAAAATTCGGACCGCCACCGATGATCAGGGAACGCGAGAGCCCCATGACCACGATAATATCTTCCTTCACCTCCTTGACCTTGTCTTCAACGTTGAGGACTTGCCCCTCAGTGCCATGAGTTTCGACCGTGGCATAAAAAGGCACGACCAACCCGCTTTTGAGGTCCATCTTGTTGACCATGTTGCGGGCCTGTTCCAGCATCTTTTGATCGGGCATCGCCATCTTCTGACCGAAGACACCGCCAACCTTGAGCAGGCGGAACGGTGTGGCTCAAGGTTTAGCGATGGCTTGTTCGGCCCGACGGTAGTCGCGCAACAATTCGATGGACTGAAAGGTGGGTAGGACCAGCGAGTTGCCCCGTGGGGAAAAGGAAGGCGCGTCCCACTTGAGGTGGAGCACCTGATCGACTAGCGGTTCCAGGCCTTCACCAATTCCGGGATTATCGTCAGGATACTGACCGGCCTCCACGATCTGTCCCTGGGCATACTTGACCTTCACGGAAACCGGATTGACACATATGACCTCTTCGAGGTCCTTGTCGTCTTTGGAGTAGCGCTTGAATCCGACGGTGTCGCCTTTAACCAGCAGTTGGAGAATCATGTCCTTGACGAACGCGGAGATGTTCAGCCTGTCGGCCAGGGAAGCGGCATCGTTCTTCACATCTTCGTCGTCGCTGGTGATTTTGATTTCATCGCCTACAGCGAAGGTACACCAGGAGTTGCCGCAGTTTTTGACCGGCGGCTCTTCGATGTAATACTCCCATACCTTGCGTGCCCGTTTCTCCCAGGTTGCGGGTATGGCCTCAGTTGCGCTTACCTTGCTGAAGACCGAAGGGTCCAGGGCCGCCGCCGTAGCCAGCGGTGCGATTACCCATCTATCGGTTAACGGGTTGGCAGCGGAACCGTTGCCATCAGCGGTAGTGGCGGTTTCATCTGAAGTTGTGCACTCGTTTTGTCTCTCCACCAGTGTCCTCGCGTTTTCTTGGCCTGTGGGCGCGACATCTGTGCCGTGTGGCGAGATGGTCGCAATTAAACCAACCTTGTCTCGCTTGAATGTCAAATGGCTGGTTCAAACCAAACGATCTGTTCTTTGGTGGATTACCTGTTGGAAGGTGTTTTTTTGATGGAAGTTTGCCGGTTCAGACCCGCGGGCCAGGTGCTGTCCAGTTTGTGGGAATTGGCCTGCCGGAAGAAGGGACCACGACGATGGGCGATGGGAAGCTGTCCACCGAAGTCGCGATTTCTCTGAACGAAACCGGAACGTGATCCTGCCCAAGCCTTTTCCTGAACGCCACCCACTGAGTCTGTTTGGCCTCGATGAAAGGCTCAGTGAATGCATCTATTTCCGCATGCAGCTCTGTGCCGCGCCGTTCAAAAGTCAGACGAATGGCTTCAGCCAGTTTCGCGCCATCAAAGTCGAACTGCATGGACAACAATCAGATATCATAGAAATCCTTCATCCGGCTGTTCAGTACGCCTAGCTCGACCATTGCTTCAAGTTTTTCCGCGATAGAGCTTTCACGACTATAACAGAGCAACCTGGGTGCCGGGGAATTCAGCATAGTCGAAAGATCCGATTCTTCAGGCTCCGGATAAACGACGTCGCCAAAACCGATGTCAATCTGCATATTGATTTTTGCTGAGCCCAATGCGCCCAAGAACCGAATCCTGATCCATTCGTAATCCGCGTCTTCGGTGATCCGCTCGGCCTGAATGGAATCAGGATCGAAGGCAAGTCCGTCCGTTTCTACATCCACAGTCAAGATTTCTTGAATTTATGCGACAATATCGGCCTCCTCGCTGCTCGTTCTTCCCAACATATCAATGTCCATGGTCGGACGAAGTTCCGACGAACGCCAGACTCTCAACATCAGAGCCTCTTTGAGAATGAATCGGTCAACGTGAGCCGATTGGGATAGCCGGTAGAAGAATCGCTCCATGGCATAATATTGAAGCAACTCGTTGAATGGTCTATGGTCACTTCTGGCGCGATTGAGAAGGCGTTGCCGGGCGGACGTGGACATGTTTTTAGGAAGTGTCATACCGTCGCCTCCAGATACGACCACATCACTTTTTCGACCCGGCAGATCTTGGCGTTTCTGAGCAGTTCGCCGAGATCGAACTTCTTTCGTATCTTATAGAATTTCAGTGCCTCCAGGACCACATCCATTCCGATTTTGTTGCGGAACTTGAAGCAGTCGGCCAGGGTTTTCTCGGGGCTGTAGACTTTTACGGGCACCTCATCAATCAGATGCTCTTCGATGCCGAACTTGTATGCTTCATTCGAGAACCTATGGGCCTGGACGAGAAGATGGTTGAGCGAAGGCATCCGTGAGTCCCTTGGTACCGCGACGAAAACAACATGTGGAATCTGGGTCGTGATGTCATGATAGGCCAGTGCGGAGACAAGGCAGATGACGGCGTTTGGGAGGCGCAGGCTGACCGTCACCAGATCGGGATTGCTGATCGGTGGCAGTTCCACCAGCCGATAGATACTTCTGCTTACCTGCTCGATGACGTTCTTGTCTCTGGGCGAATAGAGCATGTAACGGGTGATACCACGCTCGATAGCCTCACTCATTCGGAGTTGGCCACCGTGCCTGCGGAATATTTCTTCATATCGTTCTTTCATTTTGGGCTTCAGACAAAACGTTTCCACTTGTTTCTTTATAGTAAAAATATGTCTGATTTCAGCCAAAAAGCAAGAGGAATTCTGTAGATCACAGGAAAACCGAATCGGTGAGCACCGGCTGGAGGAAAACGGTCTCCTCCCCGATCTGATCGAGGTTGACCTGTCCCCGGGCCAGCAGGGCACAGCGGACGGTGTCGATAATGTGATCGTTTCCTTTGGAATAGATAACCCGGCCGTCGCGCAGCGTGTAAGTGTGAGTGGCGAATTGATCCTCCAATTCCAGGTCCTTCGCCGGAAAGACGATCTGCCGATGCTGGAGCGCTTCGTTGATGAGGCTGGTCATGAACTCCTTGGTACGCTTTCTTACTTCTTTCCCGTCGCACACGGCCAGGGTCGTCATCCTTCTGAAATCGTAACCGTGCAATCGGCCGTCAAACAGGAGATCTTTGTATTTGTCCAGGGTGTGAAGCTTCTGCACCACGGCCAGACCGTTGCCACCGTAAAACTCCAACAGCTCCGCCTCACGTTCCTCAGACCATATCGGGTTGAGCCAGGGGGCCATTGAAACACCTTGGACTGTGTCGAGGTGGTCAGACGATAGTATGTGCTGTTCCGCATCCCGTTCGGCGTGGAATAGATTCACAGCTTACCTCCGGATTTTAGACACTGGCGCAGCGCCTTCCATGTCCGCTCCGTAAGTCAGGCCACTTCATCCACCCAGACACGTTCGACGTGAAGTGAGCGAAAAGCGTCGTCGTAGGCCACGGCCGGGCGGAAATAGAGAATGGTGCCATTGGTGAATTCGAGTTGAAAGTATGGTTTGCGGTGGATCTTGGGCTTGCCGTATTTGCTCAGAGCAATACTGGCCATGAGATCCGGACTGGCCTCCAGTTGGAACTCGATCTCCTCGGCAATGATGTCGAGATGCCCCTGGTGCGGTGCGGCGATCAACCTCTGGCCGCCGCCGCGGCGAAGTAGAGCGCGTCGGTACCGATACAGACACTCTTGCCGACGTCACGTCCATCCAGGTGGATGATGTTCTTGTCAGAGCACAGCAGGTCCTCCACTTGGTGCGGCCAGTATGTTCTTCGGCTGCCGTCGCGATTGCCCAGGTATGCCTGATCCCAGAGCACGGGATCGGCCAGGGTCTGAGCCAGCTTGCGGTCTTTGGCGGATATCCGTGCCATCAGGGCAACCTCGTCCGCAAGGCCGCCCCCAGCACCCGTTCCGACCAGGTCGACAAGGATATGCTGCACAGCGAGCATCTCTTCCCGGTCCCGAATAACACCCTCGATATCAGCTTGGGGCTGATCCAGCTCTTTCCACTCGGCATATTTCCCCTGGGCGGCTGCCGGCCGAGCAAGCGCTTCGTCGATTTTGCCGCCTGCCAATTCAGCCCCGATTTCCACCAGTTGCCGTCCGGCTTCCCGGGCAGCGATTTCATTCTGTTTCAGGATTTCCCTCATCATCGTTTCTTCTCCTTTTCTTGCTCCTGCCTGTTCGCTCATGCGTCAAGCGACTGGATGGCGACGGCCAGGCGGTCGCCGATGTCGGTCAATCTTTCCTTGTCCGGGTGATCCGTGGCTTCAATGGCTTTGCTGGCTTCGACCACGTACTCTGGCATGTAGCGATTGATCGTGTGGACAGCGAACTGGATGCGGGCTGGCGGCTTGGTTGCCGCACATCCCATCATTGACGCCGTCAACGTCGCGGCCAGTAACGCCTGCAGTACGAGTTCAAACTGTTTTCTCATATTCGTCCTCCCAGTCCACAAAGAGTCTGTGCATTCTCGTGGAAACATTGGAAACGCCTTGACTTCTCGCCCACACGAAGCGTGTATGTGAATGTGCGTAACACCTTTTTTTACAACGATTTATGCGAGCCTTGGCGATTTCCGCAGAAGTTTCGGCACGGGGCTGGAACAGCTGGAACCAGGCAATGCCCGGAAAGGAGAAAACATCATGAGTGAAACACTGCGCGAGGCCGCGAAGGCCTACATCGAACATCTGAAGACCCAGGGCAAGACGGAGCGGACCCTCTGCACCTATGGGAAGGATTTCGAACAGATCGAAGCCTTCTTCGATGCCGAGCGGAAGCTCACCGGCATCCTCGTTCCACACGTGGGAAAATTCTTCAAATCCGATGCGCTTCTGAAACTGTCCAGCGGAAAGGAACGGGCCAAGCCCACGGTGGAAAAAACCAAGCGTGTTTTGCGCATGTTCCTGATCTGGGCCAAAGAGACTGGCCGCATTGAAAAACCGCCTCTGCCCAAGGGAACTCCCATGGGCCGGAGCGTGAAGAAAGAAGACAAAAAAATGACGAACACAGCCAACAGTCCGTTTCGACTCCTGCATGGGCCTGAGCCTTTCGAGCAGGCGGTTGAAGCCTTCGGCAGAAGGCTCGCCGCCGATGGCCGCTCGCCGAACACAATCAGCACATACCTGCACGACCTGAAATGCTTCGTCGTGATGCTGATAGTCAGGCATCCCGAAGTGACCACCACGTCAGACATGCTGGATGAGACGTTGACGGCACCGGCGGTTTTGCGCACCGTTTCAGACGCTCCTCACTCATCGGCTTCTCTGCATCGCTTTAAAGTGGCAGTCAGGTCCTTTTTCACCTGACTGGAAGAGACAGGACAAGCCTCGGAGAATCCCGCCAGGTCTGTGACATTGCGCAGGGTTCCGCGCATACCGCCATCGTTTTTGACTGAGGCTGAGAAGCAGAGATTGCTCAAGGAACTCCGCTGGCGGTCCTCGACAATGGCCATTCGGGACCGAGTTGTCATTGAGCTGTTCCTCGGCACCAGTATCCGACTGCAGGAGCTTGTCGACCTGGATATTGATGACGTTGACCTTGACGCCAAGCATTTGCATGTTCGCACCAAGGGCGATGTTCCGCAGGTGAAATTCTTGAAATTCAAGCTTCGCTTCCTCCTACGCGGTTACCTGAAAGAACGCCGCCGTCAGGGTGACGGTGAGTGTCAGGCGCTGTTCGTCTCTAACCGCGGAACACGCTTTTCCAAGCGCCAGGTTGCTCGAAGGCTCAAGCGCTGGGTCAAAGCCGCAGAGATCGAGAAGCAGCTTACTCCGCATTCACTGCGGCACACGTTCGTCACCCACCTCTACAGCCGAACCAGCGACATCCTTGTTGTCCAGCAGGCCTCGGGCACCGAGGCCTGTCTACCCATCCAGATCCACACTCACCTTGTGGACGTGGTACCCGAAGACGCCATTGAAAGATTGTGACCGGTCTTCCGATCCGAGAATACAGCAGTCCTTCGGGGCCGCATTCTCGCTCCAGGCTTCAGGAAGACAATGACAGTATTGAGTGACAGTAGGCTCACAGTGACGTGCCTGAACACAATTCCTGAGCATGATTAGATCATCATTGCGTCGCATGATGGACGTGAGGAAAAAACGATTGACGAATCTTTCCCTCCGGGGCGGCTTTCGGAATGTCAGAGAACACGTCTTATCTGATATTACCGCAAACTGAAACGCCGTAAACCCGCGTGACTGGCGCTCTCTTTTCTGGATGACTCTGGCGTTATCCGACATTATTTCTGCGTTTTCTTTTTCTTGACCGATTTCCTGATCGGTTTCTTTTGCGACTCGGCCAGTTTTTTCAACAGGGCGGTGGCCCATTCGGCAGGTGTCGTCACCGGCCCACTCGCTGCCTCTCCCTCCCAGGCGAACCTGGCGGTCTTGAGATCTTTCATGTGGCAGCGGATCATGCGGTCAAATTTTTCAGCCACGTCGGTGTCGCTCTCCACCTGCGCACGAACCAGCTTCACGGAGTAAACACCGATCAACTCGACCTGCAGAAAATCGCTGGACTTGTTGAACTGAAAATCCTGGTGAAGCTGTTCAACGATAGCATCGAACATTTGCTTTTCATCATGGGTCAGGCATTTGCTGGCAAAGATGCCGTGCTTGAGCCGATTCTGATTGCCTTCAGACGCTCTGCGTTTATTGGGTTTTTGTGTCTTGCCCTGCATCCTGTGCCACCTGTCCAATTCTTCTTTATCTCGTTTGTTCAGCCCCGTGCCAAGCCTCTGATCCGCTGATTCTTTGATACCCAACCTCGGGGTTCGTGGCGGGAGGCAAATTTCGCCATCTGTCGCATCCTCACGGATGTCCCCACGGTCACTTGCCGGAAGCCGTTTCAACCTGTCGGGTCTTGGACTCTCTTCTGCGGTCGGCGAGGATTTGATTGACTCGCCGGGTGGTGACGCCGGTCAGGTGGGCGATCTCCTTGGTATTGACGCCCTGTTCGTGAAGGGCGATGACTAGTTGACGGCGCTCCTTGTAGAGCCGGCTTGGACAAGGAATCCAAAGCACACCGGTGTGATATTTCTGAACCTCCTCAAGTAGGTCCTTGAGCAAAATCTTTCCCGCGTTGGCGTATCTTTTCATTTGTCAGTCTCCGCTTTCTTTAACCACGGTTGTGGAACATCCGAATTGTGAAACCGCGGCGTGCTGAGATGCGGTGTGTTCGCGCCATGGATGATCTCGATGGATTGTTTTGTAACCCCTCCGATTTCCCGACCCTCATCGACAAAGCAGATCAATCCGTAATCCTGACCGTAGGGAAACCGAAACCGTCTCTGGTTTTGATACAGCCGGGCTTCGGACCAACCGCAGGCCATGGCTTCATCGCAAATGACGTCCACCTTGGCCACGGCGCGGGAAGTCACCGACTGCTTACACTTTCAGGCTTCTTTCGCGGATAAATTCAGTCCTTTTTTTGATGTATGTCAGGAACCTGGTAGGTCCTCGGGTTCATGTCGCATACAGCCTCCTGCAGGTCGTCTTCACCGAATTCCTGAATGGCCAGCTTTTGTATCCGATTGAATCACTCCCGCAGGATGTTCCATCTGTTGTCCGATAGTTTGCGGGCCTTATGAGCGTTACCGGCGGCCGCCATCCTGAAACGAAGCCAGACGAAATATTCGGGATCGAGACGGTGATAGATTTTTTCTTCGTATTCGATATCCCGGTTTCCGCCTTTCTCGTATTCGAGGTGTCGAGACTCCAGATCGATAGCCACGAAAAAGACATCTGGGACAACGGACACTTTCTCGACCGGCCGGACAGGTCTTTGAACGGGGTGCTCATCCTCCTTGCCGAGGTGAGCAATCATCGTTTTCATCAACCTCATAAGCGCATCTCCGGAAATTGTGATTTACTGTTTTTCCCGTTACATACCGGAACGAACGCGATACCGTCGGATTGCGAAGGTATATCCGGACATGCGAAGGGTGTCCTTCGCGATATCGTTCCGGGAAAGAAAAAGAGATCGGGCGATGTAGGTGATGTCGTAAGCGGCGGTGCACCGGACGGAATGATTGAGCCGGTTGACCGTAATATCGAACCCAACCTGCCGAATGGTATCCAGGTCGTTCGAGAACCGCTGGGCGAATTGTTGAACGGAGTTCATGTGAAAGGAAAGGCCGAAATCTTTGGCCAGCCTTTTGATGGCGATGAAAAGATCGCGGGTCAAGGCCCCCTTGATGGTTTCTTCATTCAGAAAATTCAGCTGGTATCGTTCAAGGAAGACGGCCTTGTTGGTCTTTGCCACATTGAGCGCGGTACTCTCCCGGTCGACCTCCAACGCGTTGCGGTAAGTCTTGAAGAGCGCTGCCAGGACCGTGGCGACAGGATTTGACTCCCTGGCTGTTTCCATGCTGATTCTGTTGAGCAAAGCGATCCGGTCGAGAAATTACTGGAGCATGGTTTCAAGCGCCTGGTAGATCTCTTCCTGGGGTTCACCGGCTAGCATCATCAAATACATCAGGCTGAGATAATCGTTGCAGCAGCGTTTGCCGTGATTACCCAGAGTCCTGTGAAGAAGACGCATGACCTTCTCCTGTCCCCGTCGTTGATCATGGCCAGAACCTGTTGTGTTCGTTTCATCAGCGCCAAGATAATCAGATCCCGACGTTCACGGATAGCGGTCAGAACCTTTGCCTCCAGAAAACAGTCACTGGCCTGCTCGTCCAAGTCGAAGCGGATGATGAAAGATCGGGAGAGGATCTCCGCCAATTCGCCACCGAGTGGCTCGATGCCGGTGGTGTTCAATAGACACTTTGTGCGCTCGATGACAGTCTCAGTGTCAGTGCCGTTCTTGCGTTTTTTCTTGGCGATCCCGGTGATGCTGGTGAGGATGAAGGTGATCAAGTCCTCGGCCATCTGTTTGACTTCGATGTTGTCGAGGACGATAAGCGTCTACGAACCATCGATGTAGTTGGCCGCGCCGGTGCTTTTCTTCTGCTTGGGCTCACCGTACAACATGGCCGATATCAGTTTGCTAGCTGTGGTTTTACCCGAGTCGGCCGGACCTTCGAAACGTGTCATCGGTCATGTTCCGGCGAAGTCGATGAGCAAAAAACAGGACAGTCAGAAAAGGATCAGATAACGGTCGCCCGGCGGACAAGTCATATTGCCGAGGATGAGTTTGCTCAGCAATTGATCGGCCGCGTCCGGGTCAGCCTCAGGCAGAAAGTGGATGGGCTCCAGCTTACGCGAGCCGTCCAAGATCACTCCGTCGGCATTTCCGCCGTTTTTGAGTATCTCGATACCATTCTTGGTGATCTTGGCTATTTCATGATTGGGATTGTTGAGGTTGAAATACACTGTGCAGTTGCCAACGTTGGTGTGCGGCCAGGAAAAATGGTTCCGCGCCGGACCGCGCTCCACGGCAAGGTTCGCCAGCACATCAAAGAAGGTCCGACCGCCGCCGGTGGCTTGAACAAGCCCTGTATGTTTGTAGATGACCGAGGAATAGAGTCTCTTGCGTCCGCGGCCCGAGGTGTCCATCCAAAATATGGCGTCCCCGAAAAACATGAACGGCTCGTCCTGTGGCGTGCGAAAGAAACGGGCTCCACAATCGTAAGCGACCTCGGCCACGTGGGGATAGTCTGATGAGCCTGATTCCTCCTCCGTTTCAAAAATGATCTGCTCTATTCTGGTCCGGCAGGGAAGCTTGGCGTCCGTTTCTCCCGTTTCTTCTCCTGCTTGACCTGAGCGCGTTTTTCCTTTTGCAGCACGCGAACCTGGTCGCGAAGAACAGCGAAGGAGAGATTGGATTTTCCGAAATGCTCCTGGATAAGTTTTAGGTGTCGGTTTTGCTCCAGAGGAACAAGTTGCGCCACTTCGCGCAACACCGGCTCGAGTGACCGGTTCCTTTCCTCCTCGGACATGTCGGCTGGCAGGCGTGAGATATCGAACTCCAGTGACATCTTCGCCTCGGCGATAAGTTCCTCGAAATCCGCCGCGGTGTGCCCGGCGGCGAAGAAATCATTGACGTCGATCTTGGTCACGAACAGAAGTTCTTCGGCTTCCTTGATCTCTTTTTCCGGATGCTCGTCGAGCGGAAGGATCACCAGTTTGGTTTGGATCTTATGTCCGACGAGAACGGACGTGGTTTTAAACGCACCGTGCAATCCGGTCCGGGATATCTCGTTGTCCTGGCAAATATAGACGATCTTGACGCTGCGCAGTCGAGTCAATAGCCGTTCCCAGTCAGCGACTCGGATACGAACCGTGATCGGCGACACCGCTGCGAACCCATGCTCCATAAGCGAAAAGCAATTGGTGACGCCCTCGGTGATAATCAACCGCTCATGGTTGGCGAGCAGACAATTTTCGTTGAAGAGATAGCCGTTGTTGATACAGAAAGCGATGTGCTTGTTCGAACTTTCGTTATGGACCGGGAGCTTCTTGTATTTGCCATGCTCCCAGTTTCGGCCCGGAGTCCACGGCGTTTTGTGACCGATCATGAAGGCCATGCGATCGCGACTTCAATAAGGAAAAACGATCCGTTTTTCAAAGAATGGAAAAAGGCCGTCCTGGCCGGTCGATCGAAACGCGCCGGCTGTGGATAGCTCCCGCAAGCTGAAGCCGTGATCCTTGTTGGTCGGGGTGGCGATGACGCCTTCACGGTTTTCCGTATCTCCATTATTGTCCGCATAGCCGATCAGCAGGTTCCCGATGGTCTCATCCGTGATCTCGTACTGAGAATGGAGCCATTGAAGGGCCTCGTGGTTTTCTTTGAGCCGTTGGTGATAGAACGAAGCGAGATCGGTCAGTGCTGATTGAACACGCAGCTCCAGACTCCACGCGCCGCTTCAGCTTCCGCCATTTGCTCCGGAGACAACCCATAGCTGGATAACGAGGGCACTCTGGTGGCTTTCCGGCATGAGGCCGGATTGACCTCGCGTTACCACGCCGTCATTGATGAACTCCACCAACCGCAATACATCGCCGCCCACGCCGCAGCCGAAACAGTACCATTCCTGCTTGTCCAGCATGACATGAAGCGACCGATGAGACTTGGCTCTTGTGGGTTCGGGCAATCGCACTGAAGAAGGCTGGAAGACTCCTGCACGACCCTGCCGCCCAGAGGCTCTCTCGCCACAATACCGATGTCGATCCCGGTGACGAGTCGATAGTACTCCTTGACGTTGTTCGATTGTTCCTATGCCATTCCGACTCCGCTTCCACTGGTTTTCATATCTGCAGCCCATCCAAAACAGCCGGATCGTTTGGGGCCCAGCCTGGTCTGGTGCAAGCTATAGCGAAAGGAATGTCTTTCGTTCATCCTGCCGGCGCTTTCGAGCGCAGTTCTGTATTCCCCACCGGTCTCCAATGACAACGGTTGTTTTCCTGGCTCGCGTGACGCCGGTATATAAAAGGTTGCGGTGATGCATAAACGAGTGCGCCTTATGAACCACAACAATTGCGCATGGGAATTCAGAACCCTAGGCCTTATGTATCGTGAGCGCATAGGCCAACTGCAGATCCTACATATTTGGCGAACCCGATTCGATATTTACCGGCACACCGTCGAATTCGACGACCATTGAACCGTCGCGGTCTATACGGATCACATTACCCATCGCACCGTTCATCACGCCGATGTCGTAATTGTTCCGGGTCTGGATCACCTTGTCGTGGAGCAGGAGCTTCGGTCTTCGGCCCGGTTTCGAAGCCGGTGCTTCAACGTCCCAGAGTTTCTTTTGGATCAAGCGTTGAAGTTCTGTGTTGAGTGATTTGGTCCCGGGCGGACCCTTGTGTGTCGGCGTCACATCTTCTCGAAGGTCGTAGCGCAGCCGTTCATCCAGTACACTTTCAAACAGCTCGAGAAGGAAGCGTTGCGCGTCCGTCTGGCCCGTAAACTGATCCACCGCGTACCACGTCCGGCGACCGGAATCTTCCGGCTCGCTGGTCTTGCGGGTCTCCTCGCTCAAGACGGCAATACAGTTTTCCTTGAGCACTCACGTTTGTCGCGCAATCGTGTTCAGCAGAACCATCGAAACAGCTCGTGACTGAGTGAGATCTCGAAGCATATTCCCGGTCTCACCGGAGGCAGCTGGTTATGGTCTCCCACAAAAACTACCGCTGTGCACTCAAGGTCGATGGTTCTGAACAAGTGCCAAGCCAGCGGAATGTCGACCATCGAGACTTCATCGATGATGGTGACATCGGCGTCGATAAGGTCTTCTGGGCCACGCACGTATGTCTTGCCGTTGAATCCCAGGAGTCGGTGGATGGTTGTCCGACGACCTGTTCAAGTCGTTTGGCCGCCTTTCCGGTCGGGGCTGCCAGGACCACTCGAAGCTCGTGTTTCTCGAATATGTTGGTTACGGCTGAAACGGTGAAGGTCTTACCGCTACCGGCACCGCCGGAGATGACGGAAATGGAGTTTTTCAAAACGGTGTAAACGGCATCCCGCTGACCCTGGTTGAGTTGCGGTGCTACTCGTGAAATCAGTGATCGCAGATCACCCCCATCGTCGAAGTGGGGATTCGCCTGTTTCCCCTTTGCGAGAGTCGCCGCCAGATCCTCTTCCATTCGCCGAATCTCGGGTTTTGCCACGAGAAACCGCCCCCAAGGAGGTACATGAGAGCGAGCTGTCCTCTATGAGTGCGTCCAGCGACTTTTCGATCCGTTCACGGCTGTCGAGGACATTCATGACAAGCAACGTGTTCGCCCGGTCAACCAACTCTTCGTACTCAGTCCAGCGATCACCGTCATTTAGGGACTTTTCAACACAATTGAGTAACCCAGCACGGATGCGAGTGTTATGCTCCTTGGGCGTTCCCATCTTGCGGGCGATCTCGTCGACCCGTTTGAATCCGAAGCCGCGCACCTCCCGAACAATGAGATAAGGATCGGCCTTGAGCATGCCGAGAACGTTGTTGCCGAGTTTTTTGACCAGGCTTGTCACCTGGTGGTGGGTCAGACCGAAAGCAGCCAGCCAGGTGATCGCTTTGCTGACCTCCTTGGCCTTTCGCCGTTCGTCACGCAGCTTTTCGACCGCGGCCAGCGGGAATTTCGCAGTCTCGGCCACGGATTCCGGTCGTTCAATGAGCGCCTGGTCGAAATCATGTCCGAAGCGCTTGGCGATAAGTCGCGCCTTGACCGGTCCGATACCTTTGATTTCCGGATGATTGGCCAGGTAGTGGGCGAGTCCGTCCGTACCTAGCTCGAGGTCGTACTCCATTGCTTCGACATCGAATTGGCGACCGTACTTTGGGTGGGTGATCCAGCGACCGCGGAGAACAGCCGGCTCGTGCTCACGCACAAACAGCCGGCCCGCGAATTGGATCTCTTCGTCGGAAGAGGTTGCCAGCCTGCCAGCGGAAAATCGCGGCCCGGCGTAAAAAACCGCTTCGACGCGACCGCGTATGGTTACTTGATCTTTGGTTGTTTTTCTTCGCATCGTCTCGATGTCTTCCGGTGAAATCGTAATAGGAATTCCTCTACAAACCGGCGGGCGACCTGCCGGTCGGAGCAAAAGAAGACCTGAATTTGGAAGTCGACGACGATGAAAATAACGATTTCAAGGACTGCGTTTGGATGGGCTCCTGATCGGTAACGTCCGGTCAGGACATCACGCAGATCGGATTCGACCACAACGCAGGCGGCTTCGTACTCTTCGAGACGCTGAAGCTCCCTGTAAAATCGCTTTCTTTGGCGGATGGCGGTGGAGACGAAATCCTCGATGGTTTTTCGCTCCACCGCCACAGAGTCTTCGAATCCTTCAATCGAGTAGTCGCCAGCTGCGAAGTGCTCGGCGGACCACTTCGCAGCTGGCATCGAAGGCGTAGGGCTCCTGTTCCAGCGTATCGACGACGACGGTAATTCGGTCCACGTTAAAACGGGGTCAGGGCGTCTTTGGCGACAGTGTTGTACTCGTCGCCGCCGTCTTCGAGCACAATGCGCTTGCTGAGATAGACATTTTCGTTTTCACCTCGCGTGTGCTTGGTTACTTCGAGCTTGATATTGATCAGTTTCTCGAGGTTGGCCGGAAGATCAGAGATCTTCTCAAGACTCAGTCCGCAAGTGTGCAGGTCGGTCTTGAGCCACTTGATATTTTCGCGAGAGACCATGACGTTGTTCCGCCAGCTCGACGTTCACCTGGTACTTGCCGTCGGGGATCGGCTCGAAATCTCGATCTTCAACTTCCGCTTCGGCGAAATCATCGTCGAACTGCGCGAGATCGATGTCGTCCTGTTCGTAGCCTTGGTCATGGTTTTCGTAATTGTCGTTTTGCATGATTCTATCCTCCAATCAGGTGTTTAATTTCCGGTGGAAGCAGGCACCTTGCTCTACTTGTCCACGGAGCCAACTTGAGATCGCGAGGCGGTCGCCGACATGTTGAACACTTCAATGAACTTGTTGAAATCGAGATCGATGGTCTCGGGCAGACGTCCGGTACGATCACCGGCCCCATAGTTGGGGCTCGGTTTCGTCCTCATCACACGGCAGTACGTGGGATTTCCGTCGTCGCCATTGGTTATCTCGAGGTCGCAGAAGAGAATGAGATCGACCATGTCGAGCACGATCTTCCGGGCCTTGTCGTGAAGGGTCGGAACAATGCGCGTGTGTTTGCCTGTGCGGGTCTCGATCTCTTTTTCCACCGAATGCGAAACAAGAAAGAGGCCGTAAGACATAAAGGTCATCTTGGTCAAAACGCGGTGAAACTCGTTGCTGATCAGAGCCCAGCCTTTGCCGTAACCGAGATCGGATTCGTGCTCGATCTTGAATTTTTTACAGATGTACTCACTGCGCATCCGGTAGGCGTTGTCGACCGTGTCGATAATAATGGTCTTAAACGGGTGTTTGCCTTCGGCGATATCTTCGCAGGCGGCAAGCAAGTCATCCCAGCTGCTTATCGGTACCTGATAAACATCTATGGTGCTGAGGCCGGGTTCGGTCGCCAGAAACAGCGCGCCGTCGGACTGTGAGCAGCAGATTGATTTGCCGATCTTGCTGCGGCCGTAGACGAGTACTGTGAGATCGGCCAGATCTTGTTTGGGTCGGGTTTTCTTCGTTGGTAGCATATTTATCTCCTTTTCTTTGGTCTTCAGAATGCCGGGGCATCTTCGATTGATTCCCCGTCTCGCAGCTCTTCATGCGAGGGGACTTGTTGGTAAAGGTTATCAATGACGTTGGGACTGCCGTCGGAACGGCATAGCGGGAAGTAGGCGCAAGGCTGGTGGTAGTGGAAACAAAAGCCGGTGTTGCGGTAAAAAACGCCACGTCTCCGCGCGTCCAGGAAAGCCTGGGTTAATTTCCAGAGATCCTCCTACAACGACCTGAACTGATCGTGTGAGATGTAAAGGGTTTTCCGGTGAAACATTCCGAGGTCCGCGTACTTGGCGCAAAGTCGATCTTGGAATGTTTCGTCCAATTCAGGCAGTTTCCGTTTGGCCGAACTCTTACCGGTCTTTGACTTGGCGATTAGAATCCTGCGGCGTTCCCCGAACTTCGCCTCTGTCTCGTCGCGGCCTTGCTGAAGTCGGGCTTTGACCAGTATGTTGTAAAGAATGCTCGCGATACGGAGCCCTTGCGTCTGCTCGATATATCAGGCGTAAAGAATGATCTGGAAATCGGTCCACAGCCGCTCCGGATAATCAGCGTCGATCTGCGAGGCGGTCTTATGCTCCAGCAGAAAGAACTCGTCGTCGATCCGGACAATGCCGTCGACTTTACCGGCCAGGTGCCAATCTCGTTGTTCCTGGTCTTCCTGGGCTCGGTTGGGGCACGCGCGGTCGATGAAATCCAGCACCTGTTTCAGATCCCGATCACGGTACCAGATCTCCAGGTATTCATGGATCAAGGGGCCGAAATTGAGATTGTGATTTCGCTCCAGCGACACGAGTTCACGTTGGTAACGCCAGTCGCAGGTCTTGCGGCAGTTGCGGAAGAGACTCCACATCGAATAAGTGATCAGCATTGGAGTATTCATCACGCGGCCCCCGTTGCCTGGAGGCCGGCGTCTTGTTCATTGCCATGGTCCAGACGTTCGACCTTGAAAGTCTCCTCGCCGAACTCGCGGGTAAGAAACCCGGTGAAAATCCGAGCGATGTGACGGCCCACTTGAGTACCGGCGTCGACGACACAAGACCTCTTTTTTTCTTACAAGCAGAATGGCGCGTCCAACCGAACCAGGGAGCGCCCGTGCAGGCTTTCCGTCGCCAGGACAGCGAGGAGCAATGACTCCTCCATGTCTCTGGGCGGAGCGTCTGTGGTAAAGTTGTATCTGTAAATTTCTCTGTTCATGAGTTTGCCTCCGCTCCCTTCGGTTAACTGTTTTTGAAGGGGCGCGCCCGGGCTCGATGCTTCGATGCCTGTTTCACATTCTCCAAACATCCGACCCACTCCTTACCTACCGGAATCGGTTCAAGAGCGTCGGGCGATCACAGGTAATCCTTCAGCCACGCGTCCCCGAACAGCGCCCGCAGTTTCTTGATGGACTCGTAGATGGTTCCTCACGGAATACCTGTGTCGCGGGAGATATCCGTGGCACTCTCGACCTGGAGGCGCTTGCACAACTCGCGCAGTTCAGGTGGCAGTTTTTCGACGACGCTGCGGACGTCGATGGACAGCCCCCGTAGATCGGATATGGGGCGGGAGAGTTTGCCGGTGCGTTGCAGGTAGTCGTCCTGATAGATGGTGTCTATCCGTTCGACGGAACCGCCTTCTTCGCTTTCAAAGCGGTCGCTCAATGAACAGGGGCAAAGTCGGTAATCCCGCATCCCGGCTTTTTGCGTCTCGATGATCGTGGCGACCTTGTGCTCGACCACCCGGGCGATGAACGTGTTGCGCTGGGCGCGTTCGGGTTTAAACTTCGGTAAGCGGCGGAGCGGGTCGAAGACCATCTTCTGTTCCAGATCCTGATGGTCAGATTTGGTGAATCCGACCCGTCCAATCAGTTGTCTTGCCTTGTACCTGATGATGCGGACGGCATAGTTCATCTATGCCCTGATAGCGATTTTCGTAACCCATTTGAGCCTCCTCGGGGCCCGAGGAGGGGCCCGTGCGGGGTGCCGACATTCGCCGGGAGAGACGCGTTACCTGCGCCTTGCGGAAGTGTTGCGAGTTTGCCGGGTCTGGCGACACCCACAACGACCTCCGCTCTGCGGCCAGTCTGTTGTCTGGTGACCTTGTTTTGTGGTTTCTGGCCCTATGCCCGAAACCGTTTCTTTCACACTCATGCGGAAAGGTGGCAGTGCTTGATATCCAGACTCAGCACCGTTCCGCTGCCCAGGCAGTCGAGCTGCGCGAAAAGCTCGGCGGCCTGGGATTTCAAGGCGAAGTCTTCGGCCGATACCTCTTGTCTCGGGCCGTTTTCTTCGCCGAACTTGATTTCACGAACCACTTGCGGTGGCGGATCAAAACCCGACTCACCGTTGCGCACGGTCAGATCTTCGATCCGCCCGAAATTGATTCCCTGCATCAGCTCGATGAGCTTTTGCTGGTGCTCGTTTAGTGATATCTTCTTTATCTGATTCATGCCGAACCTCCTTTTCTAAGGACCTCCCGGAAGACAGATCCGGCATGTGTTTTCCGGGTGAGGTTGTGAGCGTTTTTGTGTTCACCAGACCCGCCGCCATTCTTTGGCGAAATTTCGTTGGGATTATCGATGAAAACAGACTGAAGAATGAAAAGGCTGGGGAATTGCCTTGAAAAACTGGAGGATGGCGGAATTGAAGGAGGGAAATTTTTCTTAACTTTTTTTGCCACCCCTCAGTGAAATTTCGTTGACTTCGTTGATTTCGCCGGAAACGGGCACAAAAAAACCGCCCGCTAAGGTCGGCCACTGTGTCGGCTAAATATGTAGTTTACGGTCAGGCTGAGGTGAAGCCGAACATGGCCCTTTACCCAGCCCAGTCCGTAGGGAAAGTTTTGGTCAGTTTGGCGAGCGACAAACCGGTCGGCTCCTCATCGTTCAAGATCGCCTCGACGATGTCGGGGGTGAGCGTGGACAGCTTCATGATGGGGCCACGTAGGAGTTGTTCACATCCAGGTTCATCGCGAGATCACTGATGGACTTGACTTCACCGTTCTCGAGCGCCTCCGCCCAGGAGAACGCCCGGGCCAAGGCCTGCACGATGGCGGTTTGCACGGTTTCCGGGCTACTGGGAACATCGCAGTCAAGAGCCTTGGAAGCGATGATGACCTTCCGTCCGCGCATTCGGCGGATCAACATCGGAATATGGATATGCAGATTGCCGATTTCGGTAACAGTGATGGTCGGTTGTATGTTCATTGGCGACTCTTCCGTTCCTTGACTTCACACGCCAGTCCGGTCAGCTCGGTGACGCTCCAGGTGAAGCAGGTCTTCTCAGAGGGTCTCGATGCTCTCGAAGGCTTCCGACACATCCAGTTCCGCCACCTGGTCGCTCTCGAACACCTGCAATCCGGCCAACACGTTTGTCAGACGTCGGGTTAGGGTCACCGCGCGCTGGTTGATCTTGACCAGTTTCCCCTCGGTCGGCCTCGTTTCCGTCCGGTGACATCAATTCAAGGGCCCGTTTACGAACCAATGTGAAGTCTTCTTCAAGCTGCCCCTTCTGTTTTGTCAACCTGTCCCGTTCGGCTTCTTCCATCTCCTTGGCAGCGAAGTAGGTTTTGGCCACCAGCGTCGGCGTCCGGAATGCAGCGCCCAGCTGTTTCAACACGGCCTTCTCGATATCACCGGCGGGAACCCGTTTGAGCGGACAGCGGCTGACAGCCCGCTTGGCGTCCTTTTCACAGATGTAGTAGGTGTAAGCGCCGTTCGCCTTTTTGGGTGTAGGTCGACCCCATTGAGCAGTCACAATGACTGCAACGAATCACTCCCTGCAACGGTGAGATCATTTTGCTCCGGACTTTGGTTTGCTTGGCCCTGGTATTCTCAGGGAGAATCGACTGGACCTTGCCCCACAGTTCTTTGTCGACGATGGCCTGGTGCTCTCCGGGATAGCTATTCCCTTTGCGGACTACTTCACCGTTGTATATGCGGTTACCCAGCAAGCGGTAGATATGGCCGGTATTCCATTCAGCCCTTTTCCGTTCTTTTCCTTTTTTCGTGGTCCATGACTTGGTTTTATACCCCTGTTCATTGAGCTCTTGGGCCATCTTTCTGGCCGATGCCAGCTGGGTGAATCGTCGGAAGATGTGCTGAACCAGGGGCGCTTCGTCCGGGTTGGTCAGCAATTTCTTGTTTTCCCGGTCCACGTCGTATCCGAGCATGGCCGGGCCGCCGCCACCTTGTCCCTGATGCGTTCGGCGATGACCTCACGCTCGTATTGCGCAAAGGTAATCAGGATGCCGAGAAGCATCCGGCCGATCGGGTCGGTGATGTTGAAGTGCTGAGTTACCGAGACGAAACTGATACCCTTTTCGTTGAACAGCTCTATCATTTTCATGAAATCGAGCAATGAACGTGAAAGGCGGTCGATTTTGTAAACCACAATCACATCCACTTTTCCGTCGTCCACATCATCAAGGAGGCGTTTCAGCGCCGGTCAGTCCGTCCATATTGCCGCCGGAGAATCCATCGTCGTCGTAGCGGTCAGGCAACCCCAGCCAGCCCTGCATTCGCTGGCTTTCGATATATGATTCTGAAGCTTCTCGCTGGGGGGCATCCAGTGAGTTGAATTTCTGCTCCAGGCCTTCCTCATGACTTTTACGGGTGTAGATGGCGCAGCGCAGCGGCTTCTTCCGGGCGGATGTTGTATTGACGCTATCAAGCATTCTTGCCACCTCTGTTCTTTTTACCGTAGCTTTTTTTCAGACCGAAAAAGACCTTTCCGTTCCAGCGTGTGCCGGTGATTTCCCGAGCCACCGCGCTGAGTGATCGAAAGATTCGACCGTCGTATTCAAAGCCATTTTCCCGGACCGTGACTTCATATCGACGGTCATTCCAGACCTGCACGCACCGTGTTCCCGGCAGGATGTTTTCCTTGGATTTGCGCTCCTCGGACACCTTTCCTTCGACCGTGGCCACCGGATCATCTTGGGCGATTTGCCACAGACGTGCTTTGGCGGTTTCCGACAGGCCACCGTAAAAGAGCTCCTGGATGCGATAGGCCAGGCGCTTTATGAGGAACTGCCTCTTGTAGCGGGGCGGATCGCTGCCATAGAGGTCGAGCCATTTCTCGCGAAGTTGCTCCAGTGTCAGAGTCTGAAGCGTTGCCAATTGCCGTAAAACAGAATTCCGGGTCCGTCCATCATTTTTCTCGTTGCGGGCTGTTTCTTGTAAGTCATTCGTATACAACTCCTTACCCAAAGTTTCGGACGCGTTTGTCATAAATGAATGCTCGATTCCCGCAACTAATCAAGTCCTTCTCCGGTTGTTCCGGAAGGTTCTTCGATGCCCCCAAGTTATTGCTGAAAACTGCTTTGCGGACCTTTGATCGCAGTACGACAGTCGCCAGAATGGAGGCGATGACATCCAGCCTGTTGCCAGGAAAAAGTCTCTTCGGATCGGGTGGTATGTCTGCTTTGAAAGGAATGGATCGGGTCGTTTCAAGGGCAAAATCGGCATCCAACATCGGTTCCTCCGGTGAATGTGACCGGGTTGTCGGTGTGGATGCCGGGATACCATCATGCGGTTGGGATGCGTGGTTGTCGGCACCCACAACCGCCTGAGCTCTGTTCCCGGTCAACTGTCTGGTTTCTTACTACTCGTCCGGGCGCGACGCCAGGTTCTGTCGATGGTTACATACCGAGAGCGTTCCCTGATTGTCGGAAATCCGGTTTTATAAGACTTCTTGACCTGATGGGCATCAGGTTGTATATCGGTCCTTTATACGGTCCAGTGGGCTTTTTCTTCTTTCTGAAAAATGGAATGAGCTATGGGTAGAAGTAAGACAGAGAAAATCACACCGCTGCAGCGGGAAACCCTTAAAGAGATATGCCGCTATATCGACGCGAAAGGATATCCGCCAACGGTGAAGGAACTGAGCGAGACCTTTGGCATCAGCCATTCAAGCGTGCATGAACGTATCAACCAGCTGGTTCGAAAGGGGTACTTAAAGCGTGAAGGCCGTAAGGCGCGTAGATTGACCGTAGTCAAACGGCCAAAGGATATGGCGGCCGATCTGGTGGCGGTGGCCGTGGTCAGGACGGTCGCAGCGGGTGAGCCCGTACTCGCGGAAGGGAACATTGTCGGCGAAGCGCTGATTGACGCCGCCACTGTTAAGTCCGGAGAGTTTTTCGCGCTCCGCGCTTCCGGTGACAGCATGACGGGAGCGGGGATAAACGACGGCGACTTGATCATCGTGAGACGTCAGCAGCTGGCGGAAAACGGGGACATCGTCGTAGCTGTGCTGAATGGAGAAACCACCGTGAAGAGGTTGAGGCTTGAGGATAGACGAATCGAACTCGTCCCGGAGAATCCCGGTCTGGCACCAGTCAAAGTCAGACCGGAGGATGATTTGCGGATACTGGGTAAAGTTGTGGGCCGGAAACATAAATGAGAGCACCCTATGAAGGAAGACTGACAAACTTAAGGCAGGAGATGACAATGGCAGCTTTCAATCTGCGCCGCTTTTCGAAGCCGGGAATGCTCCGGAGAATTGATCCGGCGCACCTGGTTGCATTTCTTGAACCTCATGCGGACTATTTCTCAGATCGCAGTGTGGAGCTGCCATCGACTGATAACGGAGATGAGTTGGATTACAACGCATTGAGTCAGGCTTTGCTCAACCCGAATGCAACCACGCCGGATGATTTAGCTGAAGCTCTTGTACTATGTGAACGAGATATCCGCCCAGAAAGGATTCGACTCCCTCCAGAACGTCATTGCTGATATCGATTTGAACGCGGTAATCGGTGAGAATGCAACCCACGCGGACCTGGCTATCCAGGTATGGATGCAAGACCGCGATCTCGTTGAACGGCTTCACGCCGAACAGTTCCTATTTCGCCCCCGTTCATTCGAGTATTTCAAAACCGACAACGGTTCTGTTCCGGATTTTGAAGAGCCTCCGACTGAAACGATTCTGGCTCTGGAGGCCGATCTCGGCGAGTGGCTCGCCAAGAAACGCAGGGGGAAACACTCAAAGGTCTATGTGTTTCCAAAAGGCGATTACACCTGGTTCCTGGTTCGTCACGGTAAACCCTATGCCCGCGAATCCGTCATCGAGGCAGGAGAGTCCGTCAGCCAGTATTTTCGTCCGGAAAAATTCGATGTCATCGTGTACAACCCGACCCTTGGGAAAATCCGGATGAACGCCGAAACCAAGGGCGAGAAGGAGCTCTACCGCACCAAGTTCGGTCAGCATTTCTTCGGCGGCAGTGATTTTTTCAACGGCAAAAGCAAATTCACACTTGATCCACTTCGGGAGGTCGGCGAAGACTCCCTGCTGTGTGATGATATCGACGGTATGGACTGGGTGCGTCTCAAGGAGTACCAGATATTCCGAGGTGGTTCGCAAAAGGAAGTGGAGATCAGAGATCAGAAAGGCCGAGAATATTTTCGTCTCCTTACGCGAACGTGGGCGGTCGATTCCTCAAGGACGGCCTATCACCAGGGCCAGTTTTCTCATCGAGTTCACCGACTCCAAGAATGCCAGAACACTGAAAATCAGTTCAGGTAACCAGGCGCAGTTCAAGCGGGATGATGACGCCGAAATCATCGAACAGTGGACGACCAATCGAAGTTTCATTGTCACGGATTCGGGGGATGATGGTGAATGAGTGTGTGCTCTGGCAATATCTGGAGGACCTGCCCGGGCAAGCCGCCCCCCCCTGGTCGAGTGGCATCAACATCTTGACGGGTGGCCGGGATTTCAGAATTTTCAAAGCCGCTATCTCAAGCTGACCCGAAATCACGCAACAGCTGTTGATTGTGCGACACAATGTGGTCTTGGGTGTCCGCGCAAGGTGGTGACGCACGCTCCCAACGATATCGTGGCGGTCTGTCCGGAGCAGGAGAAGAAACCATATCCGCTCAAACGGCAGGACATTCTCATCTATTCTGTGAAACGAACTTCCCTGCACAAGGATATCTGTTCGGCGTTGGGGATCACGCATCGCGAGAGCAATGTCGACGGTTGCCGGCACACATGGCGGATGGGTGATTTTGTGCCCACGGCCGGACTGGCTTTCCACGTATTCTTGACTCAACAGGAAGACCAGGACGAACTGCTTGAGATCGTGAAGAACCTTTGCCTGCTCAATCTCGGTCCCTTTGTGCTCCCTACCCCGACCCGGCGACGGTTATCTCCTCTAACTGAGCAGATGCTGGCCCAGCGCAAAGTCGTCTTCCTGTCGCTGGAAAATGAGGTGCCGTTCGACGAGCAGAGCGACCTTCAGGTATGCCGGACTCCCGACGAATCGCTTGCTCCGCTTTGCGAGGAGGTCCCCGAACCCGGCTCCGGCGGCATGGTGCATTTTCCGACGCCTGATAGAACAAGTTGGGCCGGTGACGAGAGCGGCAAGTTCAACTTCAGCCAAATGAGTATGGCCAACAAGAAGAATGGCGATCGCACCGAACAGTGAAGCCTCTTGAAAGCGTTTACCGCTTCCAAGAGGCGAAATTGGCTGGAGCAGCCAATACGCAAGTGACAAGTTAAGGAAACAGAAGCAGGTGTTATCCAAGCGCTTGCGAGCATTTTTCCGTCTCAAAGAGGACCCCATCGAGTGGATCAAGGGCGAAAAGTGTTATCGCTGCCGGTTTCAAATTCCCCCTGAAAGGGCCGAAGAGTATTGAGCATTCCCTGCCGGGAAATCCACATTGATTCCACTTCTCAAATCCTGTGAGGGACTTTTGATTCGAAAATTCGGGTGCTTTCTCACACCACAGACCGTGTTCTCATAACTCCCAAAACAGGCCGGTCGGTTCAAATCATTGTTATAACTGGGACTGCCCAACCGGACAAGCTTCTGGCCTCGTCCTGAGAAAACAGAAAATGAAAGGCTGGAAAATGGTGGAAATGAGGTGGATGGAGAGGGGTTTGGCATCGATGTGAAAACCGCCCAAACCCTTTGAAAACAAGAGGAAATAGAAAACCCGTCGCCTCCGAGAGTGATCCCGGAGAGACGGGTTGTCTTTTTTCAAATGGTGGCGGGACGGGGCGCGGGTTCAGTTCCCCCTTTCGCAACTGGACAAGTCCATTAAATACTTACGATTATCTATCGATATTTGTTGCCATAACTTGCCTTAATTAGCTTGATTTGTTCCGTAGTTTCGGGCGTTCATGGTGGTTGCCAAATAGTCCAACACAGGAGTTTTTTATGACGGTAATCCACATGAATCAGAGGTAACTGGCTAATCGCTGGTGTGTTAGCGAAGCGACTCTAGAGAGGTGGCTCTCGGAAAGCATAGGCTCCTAATATTTAAAGCTTGGGGGACGAGTAATGTATCGGGAGCAAGACATCGAGACATATGAATCAACCTGCTTGAGACAGTCAACTTCTGAGGCTGTGAAGGCCGGAGGAGCTTGATAGACTCATTCAAGTCTTTTGCCATGAGGGCATCAAAACCAGAATATCAGTGAGTGAAACAAGCTTTGATAGATCGCCCTTGTAGGATAGGGTTCACGGGGGCTAAAGCAAAGATTTACCGATTTGGAGATCTATAAGTTCATTTTAGCGAACAAAACGGTTATTATCTCTTGTGAGTGGAGTGGACGAAATGGCCACAGCAGAACAATTAAAAGCATTATTGAAAAGTCACGTTGATCAAGATGATCAGCGTTTCTATTCTGTTGCTTTACAGGTTGCATCTAAAGAAGCTAGATAAGGCCATCATAAGCTCGTCAGCGATATCAAGGCCTTAGTGAAAAAGTCTCAGAAGAGAGACAGGCTGACTGTCGCACCTTCCAAACCGATTAACTTTGTACATCAGCCAAAAGGTGACCTTAAGGGACTGCTTGAACTTACTCCTACTACTGTTCGCAGTAGCGAGCTTGTCCTGTCTCCTGATGTTCAAGAGCGTTTAGATCAAGTGCTATTGGAGCAGCGCCAAAAAGATAGGTTGGCAAAATTTGGACTGACAGCTCGAAGAAAGCTGCTTTTTACAGACTCGCCAGGAACAGGCAAGACCATGTCTGCTGCAGTTTTAGCAACTGAACTCAAATTGCCGCTTTATACAATTGTTCTGGATAATTTAATCACGCGTTTCATGGAAGAAACTGCCGCCAAACTTCGCTTAATATTTGATCACATCAAGCAGACCAGAGCGGTCTATTTGTTTGATGAATTTGATGCAATTGGCACCCAACGTGACGCGCAAAATGATGTGGGTGAGATTCGCAGGATTTTAAACTCCTTTTTAATGTTCGTGGGACAAGATGCTTTCGAGAGTGTTATTTTGGCTGCTACAAATCACCCTGAGCTTTTAGATAAAGTACTCTATCGCCGCTTTGATGACATAATTCAGTTTGAAAGACCTGATCAAGAACAGATAAAAGTCTTGGCTCAAAATCGATTGGCTATGTTTGATTCAGGAGCGTTGAATTGGGACGAAGTAACTTCAACAGCAAAAGAGTTAAGTTCAGCGGAAGTTACCAGAGCTTGCGAAGATGCAGCAAAAGAAGCTGTACTTCATCATGATGCAGTGCTTACTACCGGGCTTGTTATTAAAGCGATAAATAGACGTAAAATGGAATAAGAAAATTATAAATGACGGAGCGCAGGTCCCATCTTCTTATTAGCGGATTTAGTAACAGTGAAGAATTTCGTTCTAGGCGAACTGGAAGAAATCCGGTAATTCCCCCTCAAAATCGAACTGTACATGGACAATCGCTATCAACTCAATTTACGAATGTACTTTAATGAGTATCAGACGCGCAGAGATCAGATAGAGAATCCGATAACTCAGGATGTTGGTATTTATGTTGAAATAACGTCCACAGATGAATGTGAGCTGCCGCTCGATAGTTTGGATACTAGAGATTTTAATCTCCGTTATTGTAAAAAAGTGAATGGCCATGAGGTGGTTCTGGTGTTTATTCCAAAATCACGCCGAAATACATTTCATACCAAGCTTCAGCAATACCTAGACCCTGCCAAAGATGGCAGAGGAGGTCCAAGAAATCACAGCCTCGTTGATAGTATTGCTGAGATAAAGTTGGCAGATATTAAGTCATTTTGGACTGACGATCCTACATACTTCCCAGGCAATGCTCAGCAAGAAATTTGGTGAGCATTGTGGCTAAAAAATAGAGAAGAAGATCAAAGAACTATTGAAATAGCGCAGCGCCTAGCTGAAAGGGTTGGTGCAACGCTTGGTAATACGACCATCAGCTTTTTTGATAGTACTGTATTACTTATTAAAGCTTCCGTTAGCCAGCTTGAAAGTGCAGTAGAATTAATTGCCAATTTGGAAGAACTCAGGAAAGCAAAAGAAACCCCTAATGCAATTGTCGAGTCTTCACCTAAAGAACAGCAGGAGTGGGTGGAAGACCTAATAAGTAGGTTAAATACTGATGATGAGGTTACAGCAGCGCTTTGCATCCTAGATACGAACATTAACTATAATCATCAATTATTGCGCCATTTCAGCAGCCAATATCAAGCTGAATGCTGGGATCCCGCTTGGCCACATTACGATGAATTTGTGCCACTACAACCCTACAATGACCACGATTCTATTCAGGCCGGAATTGCCTGCTTTGGAGATCTTCAAGCTTCACTTCTAACTGATGATGAAATTTCCGTCCCACACATCATTGAATCAGGACGAATATTGCCTCCTGTGGGAGCTAATGATCCTGAATTGTATGGTGCGATTACAGTCGGAACTGCCGCCAAAATCGAAGTAGAACGACCAAATTTAAATCACGTTTATTCTTTAGCTGTAACCTCAGCTCACGAGCGGAAAGGAGGTCAGCCTTCATCATGGTCAGCAGAGATAGATCAATTCTCATCAGGTTATGAAGATGGCACGCAACGCCTTTTCGTCATTTCAGCTGGAAATAATACTGATATTCATACTCTCATAGATTATTGGGATCAGGTTCAACTAGCGCAGATTGAAGATCCCGCCCAACCTTGGAATGCACTAACCGTTGGCGCCTATACGGAGAAAACTACTAACGACGATCCGAGCTTTGAAGGATGGTCTCCTTTTGCAGTAAATGGGGATATTGTCCCTGCTTCTCGCTCTGCGGTTAATTGGGGCCGGCGAAAACAATCGCCATTTAAACCAGATGTAGTTGCCGAGGGTGGTAATCGCTTGATCTCTCCAGATCGAACAAGCGTTAGTAACGCCGACGTGGTTTCATTGCTCACTACATCAGGAAGAACTACTAGGCAGCTTTTTGAAACGACAGGTGACACCAGTGCTGCTAGCGCATTAGTATCGAGACAGGCCGCCATCTTGATGACTGAGTACTCAGAGTATTGGCCAGAGACCATAAGAGGTTTGATCGTCCATTCTACATCCTGGACGCCAAGGATGTGGGAACGATTCGGTCTTCTCAATGAGTCGCGCAGCCCCAAAGCTGCCAAGGAGACCATGCTTAGAGCAGTAGGTTATGGTGTTCCTAGTCTTGAGCGGGCTCAATATAGTGTTGATCACGCTCTTACTTTAATTGCTCAAGACTCATTGCAACCATTTGTAAAACCGCCAGAGGCTGGCAATTCCGACGACCCTAAATTAAACCAAACGCAATTTTACCAGCTACCTTGGCCAATTGAAGTGCTTCAACAGTTGCCACCGGAATTAGAAATTAAACTCAAAGTAACTCTTTCTTATTTCATTGAACCTAATCCAGGGAGAAGAGGTTATCGACGTCGATATAATTACCAGTCACATGGCCTGAGGTTTGAAGTCATTCGTCCAGGCCAATCATTGGACAACTTTCAAGCTTATGTTAATGGTGTTGCTAACAGCGATCAGTATGACGGCCCAGAGGGCAATAATGAGAGGTTGACTTTTGGCCCTCAGTTGAGAACGAGAGGTTCCTTGCATGCAGATACCTGGACTGGAGCAGCAGCTGACCTTGCTGGCATGCATACGATTGCAGTATTCCCCGTGGGCGGATGGTGGAAATATCGAACCGGGGACGAGCGCTGGCAAAATGCGGTGCGTTACAGTCTTATCGTAAGTATTGACGTTCCCGACGCGGACATTGATATTTACTCTGTAGTCGAAAACTTAATTGAAACCGAAGTAGAAATTGGTATTTAAGTTACTAGTAGTTAAATCCTAGTGATAGCATTAAACAGATTAACCAACTTGAGCTGATCTACCTGGCTCACCGATGTTTTGCCGATGCTTGGATTCCCGACTATCACTGCCAGCGTTTGCGCTCTTGAGATGGCTACGTTGATACGGTGCTTGTCGAATAGAAAATCTAGCCCTCTAGGTGACTCACTGGCATCGCTCGCACACATGCTTAAAAACACAATCGGGGCTTCTTGCCCTTGGAACTTGTCTACGCTGCCAACCCTAGTCTGCTCCCCTAATGCAGCGCGTAACTTGCTGACTTGGTGGTTATATGGAGCGACAAACAAAATGTCGTTCCAGCCTATAGCCCGAGTTTCGGGATCTGACTTTCTTGTATGAAAGGTTCTACCTATCAAAGCGTTGGCGAGAGATTTTATTGCAGCTACTTCTTCGTCCGAAGCTTGTGTGTTGCCATCATGCGCTACTGATACAAACACAACACCTGCATCGAGGTTAAGTGGTCCATCATCATAATCGGCAGGCACCTCAATAATTCGTTTATCGTTATCAGAATGTGATTCCAGTTTGCCTTCGTAAATGTGTTCACTGATGAACTGGTTGATCTTTGAGTGCATTCGGTAGGTTGTGCCTAAAAACACGCCCATGTCGTCCGGTATGGTAGGTGTCTCGTGTAAAAGGTAGTCGAGCACAGAAAGCCCGCTGTCGGCCGGGTGTGTGCCCTGTGAAGGCTGGCCAAGCTGCATTTGATCGCCCATCAAAATGAGGTTGCTTGCACTGCGACTCATCGCGATTAGGTTTGCAACCGCAACTTGCCCCGCTTCATCGACAAAAAGGTAGTCCAGCTGATTTGCCATATCCTCTCGGGCAAAGCCCCATGCAGTGGTGCCAACCACACTGGACGGTTGAATATGATTGACTAGCTTATTGTTCTTCAAAATGGCTACTTCGTAGTCAGTTAACTCCGGCTCATTATCTTTTGTGCAACAGAAGCTTGCTGCGATGCCTTCTTCTTTGCAGTATTTTGCCGCACTCAATAACAGGTTGTTTATCGCCTTGTGACTATTGCTAGCGATACCTACTCGTGCACCCGATTTCATCAGTTCAGCAATTACGTGTTTTCCGGTATAGGACTTACCAGCGCCGGGCGGTCCTTGAATGGTTAAATAACTGAATTCGAGATTGCTGATCGCATGAATGATCTGTTGAAGTCTTTCCTTTGGGTCGTGACTGGGGGCAATAGGTCCTTCGTTGTGACCAGTTATTCGGGGTTTTGATCGTGATAAAAAATCAATGATGGCTGATTGACCGGAAACCAGATCGCCGTTTTCGTATTCACTAACACTCTGATCAATAGCTTGTGGAATCGGATTCGGATTAACGTACTCATCCGGCACTAAAGAAATAATCGAAGGCTGTTCTTCTTTTGATTGCAGTACAACAAGGCCATTTTCCAGATCGCTCTCATCTCGAACAAAGGTAACCTTTGCTGTATTTCCATCTTCCGTTTCGACGCCCAATAAATAGAATTGTTTTTGTGCGCCCTTGAATTCTTGAGAGGGATCAAAGCGATATTCATAAGCCATGTTGCGTGCGCGTGGCGTTGGCTTAAATGGCTCACGCTCAGTTCTTTCGCAGCAGGCCAAGCAATCTAGATCGTCCATCAATTCAATATGACTTAGTCCCAGTCTTTCGAATAAACGCCAGAATATGGGCTTTGCTTCCCGTCGATGAAACTCAAGCACCCACGCTAAGTTTTCAGTTAATGCCGCTTTTCTCGGGTCGGACTCTAGCTCAGATAAAACACGTTCGAGTAGACGATCACGCAGTTGCGTTCGTTCTGTTACTTCTTCTTTGACTTCAGGCTCGGTGACATCGGCTTTTCCTAAGTAGTCAATACCGTGTTCGGCTTGTTGTTGTCTCAACCAGTCGACGAGCTCTTGGGTTGAGTCACAATCATCTATGTTGTAATCCCTAATGTCATTTAGGATTTTTGATGTTTGCCAAGTATCCCCTTGCTCGCCTCGTTGGTTGAGTTCTCGCCATTGCTCATAGACCACAATCGAGTCACCACCATTGCCAACTTCAGTTTCGCGTTTCCCGCGATACAGATGCTCGACATTCTTAATTGAGTAGCGCGGTTCACCCAACAAAACACCGCCTTTAACGATTTTGTATAGGTCGACGAAAACCTCGTTGCGAAGCAGCTGATCAACTTCATATTCGCATATACCATACCGCCCCATTAGTTTGCGACAGGCTGCGATTTCATAATTGGCGTAATGGTAAATATGCATTGCTGGGTCTTGCTGCCAACGCTGATAAACCCAATGAATGAAATCCTGGAAGCATTGTTTTTCTTGTTCTGGATTATGCGCCCAGAAGTCGATGAATTGGCGATTACCATCTCCATCAAAATAAGTGTTGCCCCAGAGATATTCCAAACCACCTTCATCGAGCGGATAGCCCTCAATATCAAAAAACACATCCAGTGGTGATTGTGGCGGTAGTAACGCTAATCCTATTTTTTCATCAGGTGCTGGCGCTATAATTTCGAATTTAGGAATGCCATCGCCTGCACTGCGTTTTTGAATGACAGCTTGCGCTTTAAGCTTTTCAAGAACGGCAGGGTTGAAGCCAGGTACGTGCTCAACTGTTGAATCTACAAGCTCTTGCATTGTATTGATACCAGCCTGACGCAGTTTCTTTATCTGGCTCTTGGTAATGGTGGCGACTTGAAAGAGATGATCTTTTTCTACTAATAACGCTTCGGCAAAATTACTCCAGTCACCCCAGTTTTTTGAATCGGCGGGATCAGGCCTTTTACTTGGGTTAAAGTTTTTTTGATCAGTAACAAACGAAGATTTTAGTGTTTGATAATAATAGAAATAATAATTGGTTCGCAGGCGTTCATGATCGCCATTCCCTAAGGCAACGGTAATAAATTCGGGCAAACGGCCCTGTATGGATTCGAGCATTTGTGCGTAACAACACAGCTGAATAACAAAGGTTGGTTTCAGCTTGTTGGCCAGTTTCGTATCCCAAACTTCGTAATGCCAATTACCCAGTAAACTCGGTTGCGCGCCTTCAGCATGCTGAACTTTGACGAGGAAATCTGCATACCCGCCAAATGGCGCCAGCTCTAAGCGAGCCTGCACGATGATATCAGCGCCTCGGCGCATAGCTTCAAGTGTGTTGGTATGCTTTTCATCTGCTGATTCACCTTCAATTTTGACTACGGCGAGGCCTTGCTCAATAAAGGCCGTCTCTAGCGCATCTTCATGCGCATAGCCCTTCTGTGCCAGCGAACTCATCAAAGCATCGGCAGGGTCTTTTTCTGGCGCCTGCTCAGGACGCTCAACCGAAAATCGGTCCATCCATGAAGCAAAAGGGCTCTCCATGTAGCGAGTTAGATCTGAGGGGGAGAAATGAAACTGTCCGTGTTGTTTATACATAAATTGCCCGATTTGATTGTTCTTTTTAGTAGTCATTATTACATACAAAGTCGCTAATAATGATCCGATTAGACGCTATTTATAGCGATATCATGCTGAAATTGGAGTTTTTATGTCTGAGCAATCTACGAATAAACCTAACTCTGAATATAATCTTCCTGTGGCTCGGGAAGATCTTTATAAGCAGGCCTGTGAAGAGCCCATGTTGTCACTGGCGAAGAAGTACGGAGTGTCTTCTAGTTATTTGTCCCGAGTGTGCTCTAGGTTAAATGTTCCGCGTCCAGAACGTGAATACTGGGCCAAGCTCGCGGTGGGTAAGGCTCCAAAGCGTCCATCATTGCCAGAACTTCAGGCTACAGATCAAAGCGAGTGGGCTCGGGGGGTGATCACGTCCCTGCTAAAAGGCGTCAGCCCCAACCAAAGCGCGCATCTAAGGCCTCTGCTAAAGAGATCAAATATTCCACACACCCAATGCTTAATGGTGCCAAGGCGCTGTTTTTGAAGGGCAGAAAAACAGATAACGGCTACCTGAAGCCAAGCAAACGTTTATTGGTTGATATCGTGGTATCCGAGAGTTCTCTTGATGTAGGCCTGAGGTTGATGAACCAACTTGCTTCTTCGATAGAACAGCAGGGGTATAAATTCTGCTTTGCACCAACGCATGAGCATTATTATCGAGCAAGCGTCGACGAACGAGTCAATCCGAAAGGTAATCAAACATACTGCCAATTATGGGGGCCTGGCCGGTGCTCAGTAATTTTTGTTGGTTCTTTGGCTATTGGTGTGACGTTAATAGAATTGAGCAAGCCAGTTGAAATGATGTACTTGAAAGGCGATTACATTCCCATTACCCGTACAAACAGAACAAGCTAGATATGCCCATACTTGGACAACTACCAAATACATGCTAAGCGACGAATTTGTGTTGCAGCTTTACTCGCCTTATCCAGGGGCCGATTGGTCGAAGAAAATTTCAATTTAAATGAATCGAAAAGATTCCCCTTGTTTTAGTCCATTAGTGAAGTCTTTATTTCGATATGGCAAGGAAATCGAGCAACTTGTAGATGTCGCGGAGAAAAGGCAGAGAAAGAACGCAAAAAATGGGCTGAACAACAAGAACGTTGGCGACTTGAAGAAATTGAAAGGAAGCGAGCGAAATCAATTGCTGATAGTACCAGTGACCTAAACGATATTATCGTGCGCTGGTCTGAAGAAAAGCGTATTCAAAACTTCTTTGCTGAGTTAGAGCAGGAAATAAATCTAGCTGGAGGTGAGTATAGGAAACAGCTATTGAACAGGCTCGAACAGGCAAAAGGCTTGTTAGCAAATGAAACAGCCTTAAACCTTTTGGCTAAATGGAAATCGCCTGAGGAAAGGTTGGTTTAAAAATTGTGAAATAGTTATACCTAAGGTTTAACTTCAGTTAATTTTTTAAACCAATATGAGAAATCTTACAGTATGCCAGTATGAGAAATCTTAAAAGTAGCAACAAATTCCAAGAGCTACATCTGCAAGCCAATTTTTACTCGTTGCTCGCTCCACAGTCTAGGCGAATCTACCGCCAGATCAAACAAGGTCACGGTTGGTGGCAATTGGTCGTCAAGGATTGCTTCAACGATATTTGGCGCCAGTGTGGTTAGGTTAACTATTCGGCTGACGTAGCTGTTGTCGACGCCTTCTTTCTCTGCAATTTCCCTGAGGGATTTAGCTTGGCCGGTTTCCAGTATGAAGAGCCAGCAATGGCCACGTGCCAGAGCTAGCCGCAATGGCGTTGGATCAGTGTCCCATGGCCTGGGCTCATGGGAGGAACCATCAGGTAGGGTGATAAGTTGTCGGCCGCTTCGGCGCTTTAAATTGATAGGCACCGAAATACTGAGTTGGCCATTACTGTCTTCAACAACGTTTGGGTCATCTGACTGACTCATTTCAATTTTAAAGCCGCTACCTTTGCTCATGCGACCTCCTGTTTGGCTGAGTCTGTAATTTCTAAGACAAGTCGTTCTATACCATTTTCCCAAAGCCAAATATCAATGTTGTCTGGCTTGACGATGATTTTTTCGATCATCAATTTAATGATGCGAGATTGCTCATCTGGGAATAATTGCTCCCAAACGTTATCGATCTTGTTAAGCGCAACGGTAACTTGTGTCTCATCAATATCGTGGTCTTTCTCCTGTACGATAGATGAAACCTGTTGCATGACAGGAGGTGCTTTAAGTATTCCTCTTATTTGTTCAACTACAGCCGATTCTAGCTCGGCTGCAGGGATTCTAGGCAAACCTGATGCGTCTGAATATTCTTTAGTGTCGCGAATGCTGATGTAATAACGGTAGCGTCGGCCGCTTTTTTTCTTAGTTGAGCTCCAAGTTGTTAGTGCTCGGCAATCTTCGGCGAACACCATGCCCTTCAGAAGGAATGGAATTTTAGCGCGAGTATGGAGTGAACATCGTCCCAAAGTTTTTGATCAATTATGGGGTCATGCTTACCTTGGTACCATTGATCTTTGTGCCTCAGTTCACCTAGGTAAGTGCGATTGTGCAGTAGCTTATAGATAAAACCTCTGTCTATTGGCTTATCAGGGCGGAAGCGCCCATCCTGAGTTGTCCATGATTTGCTGGTTGCGCCCTCTAGTCTTAGTTCTTTGTATAATAGTGTTGTTGAGCCGATCTCTATAAACCGCTTAAAGACCTGTTGAATTAATTTCTCTTCTTTTGGGTTAATGACCAAGCGTCGGTCTTTTACGTCATACCCCAGCGGTGGGATGCCGCCCATCCACATGCCTTTCTTCTTGTTGGCGGTAACCTTGTCTCGAATACGCTCACCGGTTACCTCTCTTTCAAATTGTGCGAATGAGAGGAGAATGTTTAACATCAGCCTGCCCATTGAATTAGTGGTATTAAATTGCTGAGTGACTGACACAAAAGAAGTGTTATGCTGCTCGAACACCTCAATCATTTTGGAGAAGTCTGTTAGGCCTTTGGTTAGTCTATCAATTTTGCAAACTACCACGACATCGACTTTGTCATCCTGAATATCTTTAAGTAATCGCTTCATCGCAGGGCGATCCATGTTGCCGCCTGAAAATGCAGGGTCGTCATAATCATCCTCAACGGGTATCCAGCCCTCAGCCCGTTGACTGGCGATGTAGACATGGCCAGCATCGCGTTGTGCGTCGATTGAGTTGTAATCTTGATCCAGGCCCTCTTCGGTGGACTTGCGTGTATAGACTGCACAGCGAAGTCGTTTTTTGATTTGTTCTGACATTATTTTCTACTCCGCTTTGTTTTCTTATCATGGTTTTCTTTTCTCAGGCCAAAGAACAATGGTCCGGACCAGCGCGTACCAGTGATTTCTCTGGCAACAACTGAAAGACTTTTATAAATTCTGCCTTCAAATTCAAACTGTTCGTCATGGGTGACGGTTACCTTGTGTTCCTTTTCCTGATAGATGCGGCTTAGAACAGTTCCAGGTATGGGTTTTGGATATCGATCTCTAAGAGGCTTTTTGCCTGTATTTACGATGGCATTAATACGCCGATCGTTTTTATCAGCAAAGTTTTGAAGCGCTCGCCTAAATTCGACTTCTTGCAGTCGAAAAGCCAAGCGCTTCTCTAGGAAGGATCGAATATGGACTGGTGGTTCTTTGCGGTAAAGTTGTCGCCACAATGATTTAATTTCCTCCATTGTCATATCTGATAGCTGGGCTATTTGAGCAACTGCTGACGACGATGGTTCGAATACGGTATTTGAACTAATTTTTCCTCCGAGGTGTTGGCGTTCTCTGTTTCACCATGAACGCTTCGATAGGCAGACATAGCAAGTGAAACATTGCTATCTGAGTCCAATAATTGCGTCTTATTTGAATGGGGGCTTTAAGCCTGATTATGCCTTGAGCGATTATGTTAGCGACCTCATGAACGCGTTGTTCGGGAGTCATTCTGTGCGGAGATAACGGGTTTGTTTGTTGCATTTGCCTACCACTCTTAATGTTCAAAATACTGTTGAACATTCTGTGTTTAGAGTGGCGAAATGGCCATCAGGTATATGCGGACTTATGCGTAAGTGATTGGGGTGTTACTAAAAGCTCAAAGAATAATGGGTGTTAATTCTTCCAGAACGGAAGCCCTTAACTTGATGACATCTTTATCGTTGAGGGTTTTATCCTGTTCAATTTTGTCGGGGTATAGATGAATTGCGTCAACCAGCTTAGGGGATGTAATCAACCCATTGTAATCTGTTATAAGTGATTCAAAATGATTGAAACTTTGCCTTTGAAAGCGATCTTTATATTCATCAATCATTGGTCCTTTTGCATCATGGCCGGTAAAAGGATCCAGCATTTTAGGCATGCAGACGATATTCCAAGGAGCAGTAAACGCGAATACGTTTTTGGTTCTGCCAAAAATATGCGAGATTTGATAGTTCTGGATAGGCTCGTGTTTGCTGCTTTTTGTTTTTGAGTATCCCGTTAGGTCGCGGATCAATTTTGTCGGCTGGGCATTGTTAGTAGGATCAACGGTGACCATATGGTTGGCAAGGACGTCAGCATAGAATGCTTGAAATAAATGTGTTCCGTTTGAATTTCGTCCAAAACCGCGAATAAATACCTGCTGGTTGTTTTGAACTCTATGCTTCAACTCTTGCCAAGCCACTTCGGCTTTATCCAAAGTGGCGTATATGGTTTCACTTAGGCCGAACTCGAAAAATTGATCTTTCGATATATAGCCTTGTGAGAGAAATCGTTCGTATGAGTCTCCCATGATGTTAGTAAGGTTTCTGACCGTTGTTTATAAAATTATTATATGAATCGGTAAGTAACTCATCGTCCTCATTGGAACTGTTCGGATCTGAGTATCCACCAACGTCATCAAGAACTAAAACTGTTAGAGTTTTTCCATACTCTTCTGAGTAGACGCTATGCTTGATAATTTTTTCGCCGGGAAACCAAATATTTGGCCGTGTCTAACGCCATTTCTTGCTTCTGTTGAATACTGCTCTTCCGCCGTTAACGAGCACTCTGGGACTTCAGCACAATTTTTCTTTGTGGCAAAGTAGCGGCCAGATCGAAAAGCACTTTTGCTAGATTTCGACCGGTGCATAAAGCCTTCTTCAGACAACATCCCGACAGCGCGCTTCTTTGTAAAGTCGAGCCATTTCAATACGGCCGCTGTGAGTGAGACACCATAGCGCTAGGCACAATGTTACATCAGGTCAATGCTGAATTTTTGACCGTCAGCCTGTGTGCGGAAATCATTGTTAGGCATTAACAGGTTGGCAGCAAAGGCGTTAGCCTCGGCCTCGATATCGATACCTTGCTGGTTCTCGTCCAGCATGCCTTCTTCGCCACATTCGAACTTGGTTTTATTCAGTGCTTGACGGTGAACCATGTAGTGGCCCAGTTCATGGGTGAGAGTGAAATTTGTTCTTCCAGGATGGACGACGTCGGTGTTGTAGAAGATAGTCCACTCGTCTTTGACGTCATGTTTGACCAGCATCCCATCGATCGATGAACCCATGCTGCCGCCATTAACTGCGGTAATTGGATCTTGGTTAAATGATGGCGTGAGGTCTTTCGCCACCATTTCCACATTGACAGGAAACCGAACAGGCTCGGGAAGCACCGTGTCTAAAAGCCGAGTAATTCGGCTGACTTCCTTGTGAGGGAATTTCTTCTCTGGTACTACTTCTTGCTCCATACGTCTATCATATACATTATTCGATCTTGGCCCCCTTTGTCTAGTTGTTCCAGTTTCCGGCAAAACACCTCTTTTTCTAGATCGTTAGAGACTTCTGTTTGTGCGTCGTCAATCAGATAGTCAATTGTAACATCCAATGCTTTAGCTATGGCCGCTAATTTTTCGGCAGATGGCCATTTTACACCTTTGTTTTCAATCTCTCAGATATAGCTTTTCTTCGACCCTATTTTCTCCGCAAGCTGTTCTAATGTAAGGCCTTTTTCTTTGCAACGCTCTTTAATTTTGGTCCCTAATACGTTGGCCACGGCAGTGCCTCCTCAGTGAACGGTCTAAAAATACCATTATAGACTTACTTTTTTTACCTGAAAAGAATTATAAGCGCCCATATTATACAAGTTCGCTATCTTGAACTTTTTGTAGTCGAACGCCGAGAGTTTGCCGTTTATCATTTAAAACAGGAATTATGTCTATGCCAATCGTTCGTAACTTCGTTAACCATGCTTCATCTCAGGTGTTGCAGTCTTACTTTTCTGCCAATGATGGATATGACCTAGTGAATTGGTCAAAAGAGCAGCCTGAGGTAGCCAGTAAGGTTATCGAGCTGTTTGACCATCAACCGGCCGATGTGCAAATCCAAATCACGCTTGATCTGGAAAGAATCAAGCACATGACTGACGAGGTGGTCGAGCAGCGCTGTTAAGCACATTTCCTGATTCCACTGAGCTCCTTAAGCATGAGGCTGCTGCAGAGGAGAAGCTTATGGGTGTTTCAGGCTCATCGCGATAAGTTCAGGCAGGCAGAAGATATCCGCTATGCCGATCAATATCGGCATGGCCAGAAATGGTCGGGCTACCAAGTAGAAGCATCACTACCGTTGCATAGTGATCAAACTTCGATGGATATCTTCAAGGACAAGGTTAAGGAGTTGTTTGGCCTAGGCGAGAAGGTGAAGATTGAACTGTTTGGCCGTGTTCAACCTGATGAGGACGGTAACGACATCAACGTTGTACAGGTCATGATCTACCAGGAGGGGTTGCCTGACTCTTACCTTGAGTTTAAAGGTGACGAAGATATCGTCTCTTACATTCGTCGCCCGGTTTCTGAGCATGCCATTACTTACTCATCCGATACCGGCACTATTGAGGTGGTCGCCTCCAAGCAAGGGCGTCGGGATACCATTGCAAAAGCATTCACTGAGGATCTGCTTAAGCAGCCGGTGACAGCAGACAAGGTTCCACTGCGTCGATTTGATTTGATGCCTTTTATGGAAAATAAGCCATTAGATTGGGACCTCGAAGATGGCATTGAATCTGTTCAATTGGTTCTGATGAAAATTAAAGACTTAGCCGAGGATGGTCGGGTGCAAATTGAGGTGCCAGCTAAAAGCAATATGGCTCTGCATGAATGCGCATGAGAACATTTTGGCGAACAAAACCCCTTATCGTCTGGCGGGTTTGCGCCGGTGCAGGCAAAGATCAATACCCGCCTTCGTCCTGAAAACGGGTATGGGCGCGGTAAAGTTCTGCCTGTAAAAATCTCGATGCCAAACGGTTGTGATTTAAGAAGCCGAACTGACAAGGAACGATTAATTGGAGAGAAGTACCTCAAGCGTTGGGGCTTGCTCGAAGAGGTTCAAGAATGAGCGCCGCAATCACTTTGAGCAGAGGCGCATTTGCGCTTCTGCTTAGGTTGCTCAACTCACCGTCCGGCGTTATTTCAGGTGAGGTTATGCATGAACTATCGCCAGGCGGCAGCGAGGAGTTAATCAAAGCTGGAATTTTAAAGCCATCAACTTCCGCTTTATCGGTGATTGAGGTGGATGAGCATGTTCATGAATTGGTTTGGTTTTCCGATGACAAGCGCTATAAGTATTTTTCTAGTGGTGCTGGTTGGATTGCTGTTTCACCGGAAGCAATAAAACATTATGTACTGCAGATAGGCGCCACTTTGGATTGGTTAAAAGGGATTTTTGAGATTGACGGCAGGTGTCGGACAACTGAAATTCATACGCAAATGCTTTGGTTCTTAGGGGGTGCCCGACCTGGAAATACGAAGGTAAGCATATACTTTGTGAGAGCTCTACATACTGCGCATAACGTCCAATTGTTTTTGTCTGCCTTGAAGAAGGAAGTTGCGAACGCCTCGACAATGTTTATTGCGTCATCCAATATTGATATGAGTCTTACTGGACTACCTTTGGATATGGCGCTTGTTGCTTTAGATAAACTACTGTCTCGAAAGGGAAAAATTGCTACTCTCGATCACGCGATGGTTAAATCGATTATCAATGGCGATACTGCTAATGCCTCAGGAGAAGGCGGCATCGGGTTAAGATTTTCCACCGATTACCGGCTCGTTCATTGGAATGGTGAGGAGTATAAGCTGACCAAGAAGCAAGCTGCAGTAATCGAGGCTTTAGATCGAGAAGATGGTCGCGCGCATAAGGACTTACTATGCGTCGAGGCAAACACGAATGAAGAAATCCACAGGGTCATGCGCAATAAAGTAAACGGTAAATGGGTCTCGCATCCGCTATGGAACTCACTCATTATGAGCTGTGGTAATGGCTATTACACAATTAATACTAGCTAATCGGCCAATCATTAATTTCTTTTTCAATGTTTCTTATGGAGTCAACGATATCTGAAAAATGTGGCGATTCTTGGTACATCATTTCGGATGAAATCATTCTCTCATAATCTAATTGCAGCTGAGATATCGTTTCGTTTTCTGGTAATAACTTTAATGAGCCCGCCAAGCATTCATCGTAATTGACATAACTAGCGTTATAGAACACTTTTTTGTGCTCAATGACGCCCTCAAATAATTCTCGATTGTTTATGGCTGCTTTGCCAGACTGGTGCTTCGCGAGCATAACCAGGTCATACCAGTGTCTTGATAGGCGGTCGGCATTTTCTTTGAGCTCACCCCGGTTGCACTCGACATGAATTAAAGATGCTTTTTCCCAAAAGGTTCGTTCTGGCGATAACACGATCACTTGGGAAGATGGGTATTCAACACCTTCTGTGATTGATGTGATGTACGGCGTTATCGTATGAGTTTCATTTGGATCGATGACGTTGCGGCCACCTAGCTCAATCAGTATTCGAGTTTTGAGATAATCGTCTGACTCTTCAACAACGGATGGGTAGCTCACCCAAATTTTTTCACCGCTATCATCCGCTTCAATCGCATGCGATTTTTTTGTGGACAGTTTATTTAATTCCGATTGAAGGTGCGGAACAACGACTTCCTCAGCATAGGATTTTACGTAACCTTTGAGGCGGTCACTGTATTTGGCTATTTGATTTTTGCTAGAGCCATCGTCGAAGTGGTCGAATTTTTTCGAATGATTCTTGTAGTCCAAAATTATGCCCACATCTTCCGAGAAGCGATCAATAATGTCATAGACCTTCGATAGAGAAGTCCCTTCTTTGAAAGCCATCGGGTGAGCGTTGGGCGTTGAAAATAATGTTTCCAGCGCCCAGCAAACCCAGACATCTTTTTCAAGAACAGACTCCTGTCTGCCTAGTTGGACTGTTGCGGTTTGTAGGATGTCTTTTTGATCTTCAGCAGAAAGTTCTAGATAGGATTCAGGCATACATTTCTACCTTCATATTTTGCTGGTTGTTAAAAGACTGAATAGCTTGACTCATCCATGCCGGTTTTGATGCGGAGAGAAATTGCTCATACTCACTTTCGCTCAATCCTTCACGTATCAGCAGAACTGTTTCGCCATTCACCTGTTCTTTTCCCAAGTACCACAGAGCCGTTAACGCCAGTTCTGCTTTCTTACCTGCGAACTGAAGCTTTCGGTGGCTCGAGGCATGCATCAGTTTAACTTTAAGATTGCCGACCTGTATCTCACGAGAAGGGTCGCTCGTGTAGTAGATGGGCTTGGTTGGCATCTGGGTGGAAATCTTAAACCTTCTGGCCGCTTCAGTCCCATGCGCCTGAATAGTTTCGCCATGACCCTTGGCGATTACTTCAACCACTCGCGATATGTCAGGCATTACCTTGCCGACAAATCGACTTTTCTTCGGGCGAACGTAAACACCGCGTGCCACGCGTTCAATCACCCCTTCTTCCACAAGTCTTGAAATGGCTTTGTCTACAGCAGGGCGAGATCCAAGGTTGAGGAAGCGGTTAGTTGTAAATGGCTCACCTCGCTGCATTCTCAGAACCTTACTTTTGATGCTTTCAGCTACTGACATGGCTTTAAGCTCCTATCCATGTCCGAAAAACTAGCATATTTTCTGACATTATGCAAGTTCTATGAGCGCGGTGTTTGCTGGGGTTAGGTTTATGTAACTTGCTGAAATTAATCGAAAAACCACCAAAAATACCACCTTCTACCACGCATCATTACCCCACGTTTTCGCAATAACCATTAGGAGTGCAACGTGAGTGTAAATCATATGAACCAACGGCAATTAGCCAACCGCTGGGGTGTCAGCGAAGCCACATTGGAGTGCTGGCGCTCTGAAAGCATCGGCCCCGTCTTTCTCAAACTACAAGGTCGCGTGGTGTATCGCCTCGAAGATGTCGAGGCCTATGAACAAGACTGTCTTCGCAAGAGTACCTCTGAGCGTGTAGCAGGAGGTGACGCATGAGTCTTTCTCTAGAGCAAGCCCAGGGCATGAGCATCGGTGAGTTAGCAGGTATGACTGCTGCCGAGCTAATACACGTACAGACCGAGGCAGTCATACCTGCGTAATGCCAAAGAACTCAAAAACTGAATCGATGGCGCTATCGCCATGAAGTACGACCAAAAAGTCAGTGTGTTGAGATCGCAACTCGGCAAAGACACCGAGATCATCAATTTCGATGACGAGGGTGTGCGTGTGACTTCCGACCTTCCCAAGAAATCGGCCTGGGATCAAGCGCAACTATCGGAAATCGCACAGCGAATTTCTGCCAGTGGCGACAGTCCAGCTGAATTTTTAGATATCACTTACAAGGTCGCTGAGCGCAAATACACCGCTTGGCCTGAAAACCTACGAACTGTTTTCGAACCAGCTCGGACAATAAAAACCGGCAAACCCACCTTCCGTCTCAGTCTTGCACAGGAGCAATAATCATGACGATTTTTACCAAAGAAACCAATTTTTTAGAGGCTCTGCGCAAGAGCAGCTTTTCACTGGAGAGCCTGCCAGATGCCATTTCTATTCCTGATGTATCTGACGCAGGAGAACCTGAATCCAAGCCGTTGCTTCTAGCAACCGTTGATGACATAGCCTTTACACAGCAAGGCTTGAACAAAGAGCTCAGCCGTATCGTTCAGGAAATGGACTCGCTGCGCCGAGTGCATGACATGGCCCGAGGTTACGGTGCCAAAGGCGCAGATTATGCGTTTGAGTTTCTGCGTGATCATGGAGAGGTGAAGTAATGGCCTTTCCAATCATTACGGCCGATCAGCGATTGGCAGAAAAGCGCGGGATCAAAGGCTGCGTTCTTGGTCTGTCAGGCATTGGAAAACCAGTTTGTTGTGGGCGGTCGATGCAGACAAAACCCTGTTCTTCGACTTAGAAGCAGGAGACCTTTCTGTTAAGGGGTGATCTGGCGATACGATTCGGCCTCGCACATGGCAGGAATGTCGTGACTTTACGGTATTCATTGGCGACCCCAATCCTGCGCTACGCGATGAGCAGCCATACGGCCAAGCACACTATGAAGCTGTCTGCGCTAAATTCAGTGACGTTAGCAGCATTGATAAATACGACACGGTGTTTATCGATTCAATAACTGTTGCAGGTCGCCTTTGCTTGCAATGGTGTAAGGGACAGCCTCAGGCATTCAGCGAACGAAGTGACAAACCTGATACGCGTGGTGCTTATGGTCTTCATGGGCAAGAGATGATTGCCTGACTGACTCACCTGCAACACACCAGCAATAAAAATATCTGGTTTGTCGGCATCCTCGACGAAAAAGTCGATGACTTCAGTCGAAAGGTTTATTCACCACAGATTGATGGTTCAAAAACAGCGCTAGAGCTACCGGGTATCGTTGATCAGATCATCACGCTTGCGGAAATTCAGAGAGATGATGGCCAGAAATATTGCGCCTTTATTAACCACACCCTAAATCCCTATGGCTATCCAGCCAAAGATCGCAGTGGGCGACTTGATGTTATCGAGGAGCCGCACCTAGGTCGACTGATGGCAAAAATTCATGGGCCAGTAACACCTCCGTCAGATCGCCTGACCTTTGCTCGCCACGCACCTATCGAAACCAGAACTGATACTGATGCTAGCTCCAGTGCATCCATGCGCTCGCTAGATACCGCTCACCCTGAACATAAAGGAGCTCAATAATGACGACTTGGAATGATTTTAACTCGGCTGAAGACCAAAACAATTTTGATGTAATTCCTAAAGGCACGCTAGTAAAGGTACGTAGGACCATTCGTCCAGGTGTTTACGATGATGCGTCGCAAGGTTGGACTGGTGGTTATGCCACGCAGAGCATGACCACTGGTTCTGTTTACTTAAATTGCGAATTCGTCGTGCTCGATGGTCCATACGCTAAACGGAAAATGTGGAGCCTTATTGGTCTGCACAGCCCTAAAGGTCCCGAGTGGGCAAACATGGGAAGAGCGTTTGTAAAAGGGATCTTGAACTCATCGCGTGGATTGCATCCGCAGGATAACTCTCCGCAAGCGCAGCAGGCACGTCGCATTCAAGGTTTTGCCGATCTTGATGGTATTGAGTTTGTTGCCAAAGTTGAGATGGACAAGAACCAAAATGGTGATGATAAAAATGTTGTTAAAACCGCAATCACACCAGACAATAAAGCTTATGCAGACATCGCTGGTAAACCGGCACAAGCGTCGGCTTCGGTACAGCAATCTTCACCTGCCCAATCTGCCTCAACTGCTCCAGCTGGTCGCCACAGTTGAGCGCAATAAGGATGTCGAGCTATGTTATTACGACCTCGTCAACAAACACCAGAATACATTGGGGGTGGCGCCTACGGGCGCCGGTAAAACCATCATACTATCCGGTGTTACAGGCCAATGGCTGGAAAACGAAGATGCCAAAGCCTGTGTGCTAGCTCATCGAGATGAACTCATCTCGCAAAATGCTGCTAAGTTCGGTCGAGTGAATCCAAGCATCGCCACTTCAATCTATGACGCTCAAGAAAAGTCATGGGCGGGACAAGCAACTTTTGCCATGGTGCAAATTTTAGGACGTGAATCAAACCTGAAGAAAATGCCAAAGCTAGATTTGCTAGTCATCGACGAAGCGCATCATGTAGCCGCGCCAACTTACCGATGAATCATTGATAGCGTTCGAGACAATAATCCTGATGTGGTTATTTTTGGCGTAACTGCAACGCTCAATCGTGGTGACAATAAAGCATTACGTCCCGTTTTTAGTAATGTCGGTGATCAAATTACGCTCGCCGAATTAATTCAATCAGGGCATTTGGTTCCACCGCGTACTTACGTAGTTGATGTCGGCACTCAGGGTGAGCTTTCACAGGTGAAACGAACCGCCGATGATTTCGATATGGCTGCAGTTGATGCCATCACGAATAAAGCACCGATCACCGAAGCAGTGATTCGTCACTGGAAAGAAAAAGCTCATGATCGTTCTACAATGGTCTTTTACCCTACCATCCATCATGCCAAAAATGTGGCTGAGGCATTTTCATCTTCGGGTGTTAATGCCGAGGTTATTCATGGCGAGCTATCAAGCGAGGCACGCAAAGCGGCACTGTCTCGTTTTGAATCCGGAGAGTCCCAAGCTGCTGTCAACGTAGCAGTGCTGACTGAAGGCTGGGATTACCCGCCGACCAGTTGTGTGATTTTACTCCGGCCAAGTTCCTACAAGTCGACTCTGGTACAAATGATTGGACGTGGCCTTCGAACCATCGATCCCAATGAGCGCCCAGGTGTGGTGAAGAGTGATTGCGTGGTACTCGACTTTGGCACCAGCACCATGCTTCACGGCTCGCTCGAGCAAGATGTCAATTTAGATGGTCATGAAGGTCATGGTGAGGCGCCTCAGAAAGAGTGTCCTGACTGCGGAGCGATGGTGCCTGCGGCCGCAAAAGAATGCTCCTTATATGGTTGTGTTTGGGAGCGAACGGGTACCGATGGCAAGGTGGATTTAACTGACTTTGTTATGTCTGAGATTGATCTGCTTAAACGCTCCTCGTTTCGTTGGTGTGATTTGTTCGGTGATGATGCGGCGTTGATGGCAACAGGCTTTGAAGCGTGGGCCGGAGTTTTCTTCTTAGCCGGTCATTGGTTTGGTATGGGTGGCGGGAAAAGGCTCCCCGCACGCTTGTTGGTCATGGATGAGCGAACTGTTTGCCTAGCAGCAGCTGACGATTGGTTGAATGCTCATGAAACAGAAGATGCCGCGAGCAAATCCCGTAAATGGTTAAACCAGACTGCTACTGCTCAGCAACTTCGATATTTGCCACCTGCTTATCGACAGGACTTTGGATTAACTCGCTACCAAGCACCATGCTTATTGGCGCTCCAGTTTAACAAGCGCGATATCCAATCTCGCATTTTCAACAAAGTTGAAGGAAGGGAGGCCGCTTGATGTGTATTACCGATGTTATATCTGCCGCAAACCGCCGCACGGTTTCTGCTGGTTGGATCCAAATCGTTTCCAATCTGCCGAAAATCGGCGCGCAAGCTTTAAGCGCTTTTGCCCCAAGACCTATCAGGACATTCACTACCAATTACATCGTAAGGAGGTGGATGTGAACAGAACAGACTTAGAACAAAAAGCAGCTGATTCTGTGTTGATATCACTTGCTGATTATGTGGTTTCTGTAGGCGTCGATAAGGGGCTCGGCAGTTACAGCAAAGATGAAATTGCTGGTTTAGTGGACACGGTCCTTGAATCTTATCACTGCGCTTTGCAGGAGTTGTACAAAGACGAGGTGCCTTTCTGATGCTGGATTTTAATCATCAACCGACCCTGTCTGAAAAACTCACTGATTTAATTGACTGTGCATTGCAGACAGAGCGCCAGGCACAAACGTCGCGCAACTATTTAGGCGCTTCTCGATTAGGCGTTGCTTGTGTGGTCATGTTGATGGCGTGCTCGCTGGAGGGCCTGAATCAATCGGAGAAGGTTATCCTGCGCTTTGGGAGTGTAAATCACTGAACGCAAAGTCATGGAAGGATCCGGTAAAACGCGGCCTCACACTTTCCAAACCAGTCTATGCGGCACAGATTGCATTGTACCAAACCTACATGGAAGAACAGATCGCTGGCATTGCTTATAATCCGGCTTTGTTCACTGCGATCAACAAAGATACCGTCGAGTTGTACTTCGAGCGGGTTCCCTTTAATGGTGCGCTGGCTCAGAGTGCATCCGATCGAGGTGTGCGCGTCATTCAGGCCTGTGATGCTGGAGAACTCTTGCCCAGAATCAGTAAGGATCCAACGCACTACGAATGTAAGTTTTGTTCATGGCAAGACCGCTGCTGGCAAGGAGGTGCGTGATGGAAAAAGGTAGTGATAAAGTTGTGTGGCTTGATTTTAATGACGCGCCCGATCAAGGCGTGGTACTCAAATTCAAGCATGATGCGTGTGAATTAAAACAGCGTCTATTGGATTCTCTTCAAAGCGTTTTGATGTATTTATTCCCGGCAGGAAAGCAACGCGGTAAACAATTTATTGTTGGTGATCTTGAGGGTAATCCCGGTAAGAGTTTAGTCGTTGAACTGGAAGGCTCACGCGCTGGCATGTGGATGGATTTTGCGACCGGTGAAGGTGGCGATATTTTTGATGCATGGGCGCGCGTGATGGGCATTGATGCTACGAGTCGATTTCCAGAACTGGTTGAGTCCGTTGCGCAATGGTTGGGAGTGTCGGATTCCCAAGTACAAAAATCTCGCCCAGCCAAGAGTATATTGGTGAGCTCAACCTCAATACCAAAACAGGTGCCGACTGATGATTTAGGTCCAGCAACTGGAAAGTGGGGTTACCGCAATAGCCAAGGAAAGCTGATTGCTTGTGTATATCGATATGATGCTGCGGGGGGCGGGAGGTGGGGGGGAAGAGTTTCGGCCGTGAGATGTCAGTTCTCGGCCAATGAAAGCGCCCGATCCCAGGCCGCTGTATAACCAACCACAGCTACTAGCGACTAATCAGGTGGTTCTGATTGAAGGTGAAAAAGCGGCCGATGCGTTAATTCGCTTAGAGATGGTTGCGACCACCGCAATGAACAGCGCCAATGCGCCAGTCGCCAAGACGGACTGAGGACCACTCAAAGATAAGCACATTTTAGTCTGGCCAGATAACGATGAGGCTGGCCTCGAATATGCGCGCAAAGCATCAGAAGCGATTGCTAATGCAGGCGTATCTTCCGTTTCTGTATTGCATATTCCGGTTGGAAAACCAGATAAATGGGATGCCTATGACGCCATTGAAGGCGGTTTGGATGTTTGACCTTTTGTAACAGACACCGAGCGTACCGTCGTCAAAGATGCAGCGCCAATCCCGATGCATTCTTTGGGTGAGTTGCTGGCGGATACATCACCCATGTCAGACGATTTAATTGCACCAAGAGTTTTAACGCCTGATGGAATGATTGTGTTTGGCAGCGCGCCAAAGGTCGGTAAAAGTGATTTTCTGTTGTCGTGGTTAACGCATATGGCAGCCGGTAAACCTTTTCTCGAACTGAAGCCATCTAGGTCATTGCGTGTGTTCTACCTGCAAGCCGAGGTTCAGTATCACTACTTGCGCGAACGGATTCAGTCTATGGGTTTGCCCGATGCTGTTAGCCGTCGCGCTGCAAATAATCCATTGGTCACCCCACAGCTTCGTTTAGCGCTCAATGATCAAGGTGTTGGGCAAGCGATCGAGGCACTGCAACGAGCAGTTGCACAGGGTGGCGTTGATATTTTAGTTATCGATCCAATACGCAATGTCTTTGATGGAGGCCCAGGGGGAAATAGCAAGAACGACAACAATGCGATGTTGTTCTTTTTGCGCGAGCGAGTTGAGCAACTGCGGGATGCGATCAATCCGTTAGCGGGCATTATTCTGGCCCACCACACTAAGAAGATTAGCAAGAAACAAGTCGAGGAAGATCCTTTTCTAGCGCTATCAGGTGCGAATAGCCTTCGTGATTATTACACCACCGGCATGTTGTTGTATCGGCCGGATGAAACGCGAACAGACCGAACGCTCGTTTTCGAACTGCGAAATGGTCCCGGTTTACCTGCAAAATGTGTCGACAAAAGCCAAGGCAAATGGATTGAACTCGACTCTCATAGCGATCGATTGGTCAATCAAGACTATGGCGCCAAACTCGATGCAGAGAGTCAGCGTAAACGCGATATCATTGTGCAAATGATATTTGATGAGGCGGCTCAAGGCAGAGTCTACACCTCGAATCAGTTTGCAGAATCCTTCGAGGGTCAAGCTGGCCTGGGTGCAAACAGAACGATCAACGAACGCATCGCAGTTCATGCCGCCAAGGGCGACATTAAGTTCTTCCGCAATCCTGAGGACTACAGTTTACCAGCGTTAACCCGCAGTAAATACGGTTATCTCTGCGTTGAAGATATGACAGTTCCCGCTTCTGAAAACATTGATACTGATACAGGTGTGGTCAAACAGGCTCACTTTGCAATCAAACCTACTCATTATAAATGCGCTCAGACTGGCGCTGTGTTGTCGGTCGAAAATCCGGATGTCTGAGTGTACCAAGAGGGTATTAGTTATGACAAATGATCAAAATACCATCACTAAGTCACCTGTTTTCGGCCTGCAATCTGAATCAATTTGCTGCAATCTGCAAACTACCCGCAAACTGGAAACCAACAATAACAAGGCTTCTAGCCAGATTGCAGATTGCGGAGCCCAGTTTACGGATACACTCTGCAATCTGAACATAAACCCAGACAATTCAAGGGATGTAAAGACAAATCCAGTTTGCACGCAAACCCCCTCTTTCTACGAGAGAGGAGAGTCCCCTACAGGGGATGCTCTCCATCTCGGTGAGAAAGAGAGCATCAATCGAACGTTACCAGTGGTGCTTTGCTTGGATCTGGGCACAACGACTGGATGGGCAATTCATTCCAAGCAAGGTGTGGTCACCAGCGGCACCATTAGTTTTAAAAACGATCGTTGGCAAGGGGGTGGGATGCGCTTTTTGAAGTTCAACCGTTTCTTGGATGGGCTAAACGAAAATGCAAGGCCTATTGGCATGGTGTTTTTTGAGGAGGTTCGTCACCACATGGGTGTGGATGCTGCACACGCTTACGGTGGTTTTATGGCGCATCTAACTGCTTGGTGTGAGCAACATGATATTGCCTACGAGGGTGTCCCGGTTGGAACAATCAAACGCCACGCAACAGGAAAAGGTAACGCCAATAAAACCATGATGATTGAGGCTGCCAGGAATCGAGACCACCCACCTTCAGATGATAACGAGGCCGATGCATTAGTTTTGGTCTATTGGGATGTTGAGCAAAGACTGGGAGAGCAATCATGAATGAGTTTACGCCAGAACAAATTGCTTACCGGCTCGAGGAGTGTGTATCAACACTGCGAAAACTACCTGGGGAGCGAAGCCTTGGTTATGTGAGCTATTGGCCTGAGATCAAATACGATCAAAGAGAGCTTGGCAGACAAGAGGTTCAACCGATTCGTTTACGTCCTACCCCAGATCAAATCACTCGCATGGAAGAAATTCTGTCATGGATCACGTTTGTAAATCATGGCGAGCGAAACCTAATCTGGTCGCGTGCCTATCGAACACCGTGGCGGGTGATTTCGCGTGAGACCGGTTTTCCTAGGACGTCGGCACAGCGTTATTGGCAAGGGGCGTTAATAAAAATTGCGGAGCGGCTCGCTCAAGAGCAAAGACCTGCGTGTTAATGCCAAAACTCCCGGTGAGACAAAACCCCGTTTTTAGGCGAGAATACTTGCTAATCTCACGAGTGGACTGCGCACAAGCCACGGCCTTTGACCGTGGCTTTACTATTTCTGGTCTCGAAAAAAAATGGGTCCTTCCTGGCCATCGAATCGATACGGGTCGCAAGACCGCCGCATTCCGTTAGCGACAGCCCATTAAACCGGGTTCGCAGGTTCGCGGTTCGCACCGCTATTCCCAAGGTAATCAAATGCAACTTAACGCTGTTGAAACGGTGGAGCACTGGTCGCTTCAACGTTTAATCCCCTATGCCAAAAATGCGAGAACACATGACGATACTCAGGTGTCATAAATTGCGGGTTCTATTGCTGAGTTTGGATTTGTTAATCCAATTTTAGTGGGTGATGACAATGTCATTATCGCGGGACATGGTCGATTGATGGCTGCCCAGCAACTTGGATTAGATAGCGTACCTGTCATCGTTTTGCATCACCTGACAGAGTCTCAACGTCGTGCGTTGGTTATTGCGGATAACAAAATTGCTGAAAATGCTGGATGGAATGATGAGCTATTAAAGCTCGAGTTAGAAGAGCTTGGCGACCTTGGTTTTGATCTCGATGTTATCGGTTTTTCAGATGAAGAATTAGACGAGCTATTAGGTGCTGAGGATCAGGCGGACGAAACTGATGAGGACGATATTCCAGAAGCGGAAGAAGAACCGATAAGTCGCTCTGATGATATTTGGGTCATGAGAAATCATCGCGTGCTGTGTGGCGACTCGATCAGCAAGCAAGATTTAGAAAATCTGATGAATGGTGAGCTTGCCGACATGGCGTTCACAGATCCACCTTATAACGTGGACTATGGCAACAATGCCAAAGACAAAATGCGCGGCAAAGATCGACGCATTATGAATGACAGCTTAGGCGATGATTTCTATCAGTTTTTAAAAGACTCATTAACCAATCTACTAAGCGTGACCAAAGGGGCGTGCTATGTAGCCATGTCATCCAGTGAGCTTGATACGCTGCAAAAAGCATTTCGTGATGCAGGCGGTAAATGGTCGACGTTTATTGTGTGGGCGAAAAATACGTTCATGCTTGGGCGTTCTGATTACCAGCGCCAGTACGAACCGATTTTATATGGATAGCGAGAAGGTAATGACCACTTTTGGCGTGGTGCACGAGACCAAGGTGACGTTTGGTTTTTTAATAGGCCGGTAAAAAATGATCTTCACCCGACAATGAAACCTGTCGAGTTGGTTGAGCGAGCAATTCGTAATTCCAGTAAAAACCGAGATATTGTTTTAGATATATTTGGCGGCTCTGGTAGCACCTTAATCGCCAGTGAAAAAACGGGACGGGCTGCACGCTTGATTGAGCTAGATCCAAAATACGTGGATGTTATTGTCAGGCGCTGACAAGACTATTCTGATGAACAGGCTGTTCGTGAAAGTGACAATATGTCGTTTGATGACGTTGCCATTTCAACTCAATCGGTAGCGTCAGTAATTTAAAGCTTAAAACTGTGCCATTCACCCTGTTTAAAAAGGTAGAGGTATTGCGCATCGCATGCCTTTGCCAATGCAAATAGCTCTGGTTGGCTGCGAGTGATTCTGGGCTGGGTTTGATCCCAGGAATCACCGCGATCACAATGGTGGGCACAAACTGTTTCTTCTTGCACAAAGGAAATATCTCCAAGAGCTATCAAGTTCTCGGCGTGATATTCACTGTTGTGATGTTGTCTTAGCGTTGGACCAGCACCATTATCGGTGTCATATCCATCGTGATGGCAATAAATGGATTGATAAGTCACCTCGTCTTTTGTCATGGCAATAAAGCAGCGAGTGCTCATAGGGTATCTCCTTGAATTCGATACCTGCGTTGTTGGTCATCATCTTTGTATGAGCTAACAGTTAGGCCCAGTCGTTTCTTAAGGGTATTTGAAAACACACCTCGAACGGTGTGTTTTTGCCAGCTAGTCTCCGTACAAATTTCTTCGATGCTGGCGCCTTCTGGGCGCTGCATTAGCGCGATCATTCGGGCTTGCTTAGTTCCTTCGCGTAGAGTGACGGGTCGACTAGATTCCGTTTTTGTGCGCACTGGTTGGCCTATGGCGTCAAAGCCTTTGGCATCAATGATGTAGCCATTTTCAAATTGAGTAATGAGCTCTCGCTTCAATAAACCTTGGATAACCCGAGGCTTAATACCTGCGTTGATGTTACTGGGTAATGGCTCGATGTTGTTGTCGAGTCGCATACTGGCGGCTTCAAGTATGGTGATTTGTGTATCGGTGAGTTTGGTCATGATGTGCTCCTTATTCGGCATGTTCGCCTTCGTTAAAGGCAGAGTCGGTGATTTGTTTGAGGAGTTTGGCGTAGTGCCCCAGGTCGCCAACGTGACCCCAGTTGATTTCATCGGGGTGAGCGTTGAAGTGGTCATTGCTGAGTGCTTGTAAGCGCTCAAGGGCTGTGTCGATTTCATATTTTCGGGCTAAAAAAGCGTCTAATGCGTTTTTTTCTGGGTCATTTTGTTGCCTCCAAGTGCTGTTTTGTTAAGCACATGAACGCTTCATTCAGCGGTCTTATCAACTCATTTGTGCTTATTAATTCGGCTAAAAACAACAGGTTAAAAGATGGGCGTATCACTGCGGGCTTATGTCAAACATCGAGGGGTATCAGATACGGCTGTGCGCAAAGCGATTAAGTCTGGCCGTATTCAAGCTGCTGATGGCGCTATTGATATAGATGAGAGATAAAGTCGACAAGCAATGGGATCGCAACACAGATCGCGCCCAACAGCGTAAATCGTCATCTGCAACTAAAGCAGTGCCAAAAGCTGCGCTTGATGCGGTGGCGGACACACTGAGTGAAAGCGGCAATACGGCTGGCGGTACAACCTATATGCAAGCCCGAACTGCCAACGAAGTCCTTAAAGCCCAGACTAATAGAATAAAATTACAGCAACTGAAAAATGAGCTGGTGGATCGCGCTAAAGCGATCGCTCATGTGTTTCGTATTGCAAGAGCCGAACGCGACGCTTGACTAAGTCGGCCAGCGAGAGTATCTACTCAAATGACCGCAGAACTGGAGATTGACCCGCACAAGATGCATGTCATGTTGGAGTCTTATGTCAGACAGCACTTATCCGAGCTTAGCGACATCCAACCAAAGGTCGATTGACGAACACGGACGTTCTAATGCCGTGGCGTCAGGGATGACGAGGAACGGCGAAACTGAATTCTACGACGGAGTAATAGAGCTCGAAAAAGCCTGGAATGAAGGCTTAAAACCAGATCCCATGTTATTGGTGTCTGAATGGGCTGATCAGTATCTTCGCCGGTACAGCGCGTTGTATTTATGAAAGGCGCGCAGGTTGGCGGCACTGAGACTGACAATAACTGGATCGGCTACGTCATCCATATAGCCCCCGGCCCGATGATGGCAGTTTCGCCAACCGTCGAAATGGCAAAGCGTAATTCCCGTCAGCGTATCGACCTGCAACTTGAAGGTGTGCTTGAGCTAAGGGCGCGTGTTGCGCCTGCGCGCAGCAGAGACTCAGGTAATACGGTGCTCTCAAAAGAGTTTCCAGGCGGTGTATTGGTTATGACTGGCGCAAACAGTGCAGTCGGTCTGCGGTCTATGCCTGCTCGTTATCTGTTTATGGATGAGGTGGGTGGGTATCCGGGTGATGTTGAAGGTGAAGGCGATCCAATTTTGCTGGCTGAACGTCGAAGTGCGACCTTTGCACGCCGACACAAGGTGTTGCTGGTGAGTACACCGACAATAAAAAGCACATCCCGTATTCAACGAGAATTTGAAAACTCAGATCAACGCTATTTTTATGTGCCTTGTCCCTCGTGTGATCATTCTCAGCCATTGCGGTTTTCTCAATTACGGGGGGGGCAAGCCTGAGCGTGCGCAGTATTGTTGTGAGGATTGTGATTACTTAATCAGTGAACACCAAAAAACAGAGATGCTCAATCAAGGGTACTGGCAGACAACCTCTGAAGGTGATGGTCAAACTCAAGGCTATCACTTGTCGTCACTCTACAGCCCCGTTGGCTGGTTTTCATGGGAAGGCGCCGCAAGAATATTTGAAGGTGCGCAACAAAATACGGATTTAATGAAAGGCTTTGTCAACACCGTTCTCGGTGAATCCTATGAAGAAGAATTCGAGGCGCCAGAATGGGAACGTTTATATGAACGACGAGAGTCTTACACCATCGGTGTTGTTCCTGAAGGCGGTTTGTTTTTAACAGCTGGCGTTGATGTTCAGCGCGATCGTTTGGAATGTGAAATCGTCGCTTGGAGAAGAAGCAAAGAATCTTGGTCAATCGACTACTTAGTCTTAGACGGTGATACTGCCCAACCCGATGTTTGGAAAAAGCTAGATCGAGTTCTCAGTAAAGATTGGCCTCACGCTTTAGGTAGCGCGTTACCAATTCGTGTGATGTGTGTTGATTCTGGTTACGCCACTCAGGACGCCTATGGATGGGTGCGTAATTACCCTCAGGCAGTTTGGGGTGGCGCAGGCGCAAGAGCTTCACAACCAAGAAGTGTCGTTACCATAAAGGGGCGAGATACAGAAACAGCATTGATTCAGAATGTTTCGAAAGCCGATACGGGCGGTAAACGCCGAGGGTTGAGGGTTTGGAATGTCAGCGGGCCGGTTGCCAAAGTTGAACTTTATCGTTGGCTCAAGCTGCCTAGACCGACGGATGAGGAGAGGGCTTCGGGTGAATTATTTTCACCAGGGACCTGCCACTTTCCCCAGTACGGAGAGGAATACTTCAAACAGCTTACAGCTGAGCGACGCATTATCCGTTTACACAAAGGCTTCCCAAAAGCTACGTGGGAAAAAGACCCGACTCGAAATAATGAAGCATTAGATTGCCGCGTGTATGCCCGAGCTGCTGCAAGTATTTATGGTCTCGATCGATTTAAAGAGCTGCAGTGGAAGCGATTAGAAAATGCGCTTGGTGAAGTAAAGCAAAGCACAGCAGTTCAAAGAGAAAGCGCTCAGCCAATTGCAAAGAAAACAACTAAAGCGTTTCGACAACGATCGTCTGTCGTTGCCGATGACCCTTACCTCTAAGGTGCTTATGAATGATTTAACAATACTCCGGCAACGGCTCATTGATGCTGAATCTACACTGCACCGCTTGATGGTCGGTGAACTAGAAGTGACTGTGTCTGTTGGCGGTTATGGTGCTACCACTTATGCGCAAACCGATACCAACAAGCTTACGGCTTACATTGCGAAGCTTAAGTCAGATATAGCCGCAAAAGAGGGGCGCCCGCGACGCGGCCCTTTGTTTATGAAATTTTAATTACCGAATAAAAATGCTAGTTGAGGCGCTATGACCAATCAAATGATCTTAGGCCCTGATGGCTTACCACTAGTATCTGATACGGCTCACCGGGCGGCTTCATTGTCTGCGAGAGAAATGTCGAGCTGGCGTCCGATAGCTGGCTCACCAGATTCCGATTTACTCGACGAGCTGCCTACACTGGTTTCACGCTCTAGAGATTTAGCAAGAAACCATGGAGTAGCCTCAGGGGTAATTCAAACGCTGGTGGATAATGTCGTTGGGACTGGCTTGCGCCTATCAGCACTGCCTGACTACAAGGCGCTAGGAAAAGACAAAGACTGGGCAGATAGCTGGTCGAGAAAAACAGAAGCGCTTTGGCGTAGCTGGGCTGACATCACCGAATGTGATGCATCTAAACGTCTGACATTTAATGGTTTAACAACCCAAATGTTCCGCTCGGGCCTAATCAATGGCGAAGCACTTACGTTGCCACTATGGCTTCCCAATAGAAACCATGCATTTGCAACAACCATTCAGCTTATTAAACCTGACCGTTTAGGCAACCCAAACGATCGAGTCAACGATACCAATATTCGAGCTGAGATCGAGGTTGATTCTTATGGTGCGCCACTAGCTTACTGAATTGCCAAAACGCATCCGGGTGATCAACTTCTTGGTGTTAGTAATAACGCTCAAGAGTATGAGCGAATTCCTGCACGTACCCGTTTCGGTCGTCAACGCGTTGTCCATGTTCATGATAAAGAGCGAACCGGCCAGAGTAGAGGCAAACCGATCTTTAGTGGCATTATGCCGCTATTTAAGATGCTAGATCACTACGAGCGTTCTGAAATGCAAGCAGCCGTTTGTCAACGCAATGATCGCTGCTTTTATCGAAACGCCATTAGATGGTGAATCAATTAGTGAAATGTTTGGTGGGTCTGGCGAGGATTACATGGCTGCTCGAAATGAGTGGCAAGTAAAGCTTCAAGGCGGTGCCGTTATTCCTATATTTCCAGGAGATAAAGTAGCGCCTTTTACGCCCAGTCGGCCTAACTCTGCTTATAGCAGTTTTGTAGAAAACATTCTTCGTCATATCGGTACTGGGTTGAACTTACCTTTCGAATTGTTGATGAAGCATTTTTCGAAAACCAATTACTCCTCAGCACGTGCAGCGTTAATGGAAGCATGGCGATATTTTATTGGCCGACGTCATTGGCTAGCTACTTATTGGGCGAAGCCTGTTTATGAACTCTGGTTAGAGGAAGTTATTAACAAAGGCATGATTGAGGCGCCGGATTTTTATCAAAATAAGGCGCTGTGGTGTCGATGCAAATGGATTGGTCCTGGACGTGGTTGGATTGACCCTGTAAAAGAAGTAAAGGCTTCAAAGATACGGTTAGAAATTAGCCTTTCAACACTCGAAGATGAATGCGCCACCCAAGGTTTAGACTGGGAAGAAGTGCTCGAACAAAGAGCTCGAGAACAAACAAAAATGAGAGAGCTAGGCTTGAATACTGAAACGGCTCAATACGCTCCCCAGACTGCAGAGGAAAAACAATGAAGTTCTGGAATCATGTAGCTGGTGAGCCATGGGCAATTACCGAGACTGCGCTTAATAATATTTTAACGATTGCATCACGACAAAATGAAAGCATCGAAGTGGTGTCTGCAAAGCTTGGTAGAGAATTAGACAATAGTTACGTAACTGAGATTCGTGAAGGCGCGGCGGTTATTCCTGTCGTGGGTCCCTTGTTTCGCTACGCAAATATATTTACTGCAATTAGTGGTGCATCCAGTTACGAAATTTTAGCGAAAGACTTTACCAATGCTCTAGAAAACCCAGATGTCCATAGCATTATTTTAGATATCGATTCACCGGGTGGCGAAGTCAATGGTTGCGCTGAATTTGCCAGTATGATTTTCGAAGCTCGTGGCAAAAAACCAATCATTACCTATGCCTCAGGTGATGCAGCTTCAGATGCGTATTGGATTGCGTCAGCCTGCGATCAAATTATTGCTTCTGAAACGTCCATGCTCGGATTCATTGGTGTGGTAGCTGTTTACCGTGGGAGTAAAGATGAAAGTGTCTTAGAGATTGTGTCATCCCAAAGTCCATACAAACGATTAGATCCAAGCAGTAAGGATGGAAAGTCACGACTGCAATCACGTATCGATGATTTAGCAACGACATTTATTGAATCAATTGCAAAACATCGTGGTGTCGACCCGCCAACGGTTATCAAAGACTTCGGTGGCGGTGATGTCTTTGTTGGTAAGAACGCCATCAACTCAGGACTGGCCGATGATATCGGAAGTCTGGAACAAATTATCAATGAACATTCAAACAATCAGAACCCCGCCAAGTTGCGGGGTTCTTCTTTTCTAGCACTTGAGGACAGCACGATGACTGGCAAAAACCACAAGACTGAGGCTTCTGAAGGGCAAGCCCTTAGTCTGGAATCATTAAAAGCCGACTATCCGCAGTTGGTTGAAGCCATTCAAACCGAACAATAGCCTCTACGAATGATGAAGCATCCGAGTAAGGCGTTAAAAAAGAACGTGAACGTATTGGCGCCATCATATCTTCTGAGTCTGCCAAGGGGCGTGAACAGTTAGCTCAGCATCTGGCATTTTCTACGGATATGGGCGCTGATATGGCGCTGGCAACGCTAGATGCTTCACCGGTAAAAGCCGAAGCATCGGCTCCTGTTTCCAATATAGGTTTTGAACAAGTTATGGCCTCAGTTGGCAATCCTGCCGTTAAACCAGATGCTCCAGAACAGGAGGGCGATGATGCCGATGCAGTGGCGAAGCGGATCACTAAGTTTTCACAAGGTGGTGCAGTATGAGTATGCCTGGGATTGCTGAAGGGTTTAATAATCAAGGGAGCTATGCGCCCGACAATCTAATTGCAGGTGAATTCCCGCGAATTACTCGAATTGTCTCGATTACTGGCGGTGCATCATTACCTGCTGGCTCAGTATTGGGCAGGGTTGCAGTTAGCGGAGCTTATTTGTTGAGTGACGCAGGAGCAAATGATGGTTCAGAAGAACCGGATGCCTTGCTGGTCGAGGCGGTGGATGCCTCCGCTGGCGATACGCAGGCCCATGTGTATTTAGCTGGCGAATTTAATGCGGCAGCTCTTACGTTTGGTCCGGGCCATTCATTAGCGTCTATTTCGATCGCTTTTCGAGAGCGATCAATTTTTCTTAGAAACAATCAAGCTTAACCAGCAATAGGGTATTCTTATGGATATATTTTCAACTCATGTGCTTAACAGAGTCGTCGAGCACTTGAATCGTCCAGCATCCTTTTTGCTGGATACATTTTTCGGTTCAATTCAAACAGAAGATAGTGAAGAAATTCACTTCGATATTGATAAATCTAAACCGCGATTAGTGCCATTTGTATCACCGCTCGTCCAGGGTAAGGTCATTGCTGCGGAAGGGTTTGAAACACGTAGTTTTAAGCCTGCCTACGTGAAAGATAAGCGTCGTTTTGACCCTAGTGCCCCACTGAAGCGTTTGATTGGTGAAACCATTGGAGGCAACTTAAAGCCCATGGATCGCCGAGAGGCTGCTTTAAATCGTGCGTTAACGAATCAAGTAGAAAACCTAACCCGTCGCAAAGAAGTGATGGCGGCTGAGGTCTTACGAACCGGAAAAATTACGGTGACGGGAGAAGATTACCCCACGCAGATTATTGATTTTCAGCGTGACCCAGCGCTGACTCAAGCACTGACAGGTACAACTCGGTGGGGTGAACCTGACGTTAAAATGTTAGATGACATTGAAAACTGGGCGGGCTTGGTACAAATCAAATCGGGTGCTGCCGCTCGTACCGTTGTTATAGACCCTTTGGCATGGCGAGTCTTTAAGGCTGATCCCAAAGTTGAGCGCTTGCTTGAACTCCGTCGTGGAAGCTCCAGTACATTAATAGTCAACCCAATCCTCCGAAGGCAAGATAACGACAAAGCACGATATGTAGGCTCTGTGGGTGATTTTGATTTCTGGGTCTATAACGACGCTTATGTTGATGATGATGGTGTTTCCAGAAACGTGCTGCCGGAATATACGGTATTGATTACTAACCATGGTTTACTGGAAGGTACCCGGTGCTATGACGTGATTCAGGATGAAAAAGCCAACTATCGGGCAAGCCGCTACTTCACCAAATCATGGTTGGAGGAAGATCCGACAGTACGTTGGTTGCTGATGCAGTCGGCCCCGTTGATTGTGCCTTACCGCCCTAACGCCACATTTTATGCGACGGTTCGTTAGGAGGCAACATGAAAATAACCACAACGATAACGCTGCGAATTGGCAAGCCAGATGCTTATGAATATATCGCTCCTGGTACGCCCGTAAATTTACCCAATGAGGAGGCTGAGTACTTGGTTTCGCGAGGGTTTTCCATTCAGGAACCATCGAAGGATTCAAAATCCACTGATTTGATCGATGCGATTATGGATGCCATTGATGATCTAAAACCTGATGCATTTGGTAAAGATGGCAAGCCTTTGGTAAAGATGGCAAGCCTTCGGTAAAAGCCATTGAAGAGATTCTAGGCCAAAATATTTCAAGATCTAATCGAGATAAGGCATGGGATGCGTATCAGTGTCTCACTCGTGATGAACGTTAACGATCGCTTTAAAAAGGCTATTGATAGTCAATTTTCTCATCTTGGGCGAATGGCAACTTATCTTAAGCCTCTTTCAGATATTCAAGAAATTCGCGTAATTGTCCGTCGTCCAGAGCAGCTATTTGAATTAGGTGATGGCTACTTACATGCGGAGGATCCGCAATTGGAGTTTCGAGTGTCGGAAGTTGCAACACCTAGCAGAGGCGATGAAATACATATCGATGGTCGTATCTATCGAATTGAGTCTGAGCCACGGTTGGACCTTCATCAATTGGTATGGATAACAGAAAGTTTGCCTCTAATTGGATAAAGGGTTCGTTAATGGTGACCTTACAAATCAATCCATCACCTAACTTAAGTGAATGGAGTGGCTCACTCACCGCAACCGAAAAACAATTGAAGGTAGCGGCGACTCGAGCGTTAAACAAGACTGCGCGATGGGCAAGAACACAAGTAGCGAGTAAAACGGCAAAAGAGTTATCCATTAAAGTGGGCGTTGTTCGAGAGGGGCTCATATTGATTCGAGCAAAGCAGTCGAACCCTCAAAGTGTTGTTGGTTTATCTCAACAGTCTGGCGTTATTAAAGCGAAGCAATTAGGTGGTGCATCTCAAAATTCAACTGGCGTTCGAGTTGGTCGACGACAGTTTGATCATGCTTTTTTGGCGGCTATGCCTAATGGTCATCAAGGCGTTTTTCGACGACGAGGGAAGGCTCGGCTACCCATTCAGGAAGTACAAATTGTGATAACGGGAAAGATGTAGGAAATTATGGAAGAGCTTTCTAGCGGACCGACGTTAAAACAGCTTGAAACGATATTTGATCGTGAACTTCGTTACCTTTTAAGGGCCGCGTAAATGGATGTGTTGAGTGTTTTATTCAAGGAAATTCAGCAAGGCTTTTCAGAAATAATTGGTATACAGTATTGCGGGTCATTTCCACGCAGGCGTGATGATATTCGATTACCTGCGATCTTAATTGATCTGGCTGAGTTAGGGCCTGCCAGTGACCCAGGAACCGGAGAGCTGGCTCTTATCGCGCATCTTGAGGCCAGAATCGGACCTTTGGGCGCTAGTGCAAGAGGCCATGCTTTGGTTATTTAATCATTCATGGTCAGAAACCAATATATGGCGTGCACGGCTAAAACAAGCGAGCCCGGATCATTTTTCGCCTGACTATCAAGGACATAGAGTTTGGCTAATTGAGCGGACCAAAACTGTTCGGGTTGGCGAGAATATATGGAATGGAAGCGCTGTTATTCCCGGTGTGATATCCATTTCGGGCTTGGATACAGAAGAGTAAAAATTAGAGGTGTAGCCAATGATTGATTTTGAAATCACAGAATTGAATCGTCGGCTTGCCAATATAATTCTGCTGGGGAAAGTTATTGCGGCTGATTACAGTCAGCCAATACCTAAACTGCAAGTTAGGATTGGTGAACTTCAAACGGCTTGGTTACCTATGCTCATGCAACGCGCAGGCCCTGACATTAGTTGGTGGCCACTTGAGGTTGGCGAACAGGTCGTTGTGCTTTCGCCTAGCAGGGAGTTAACGCAGGATGTTGTGCTTGGTTCAATTAACCAAACTGACTTTCCATCTACAAGTAGCAGTGCTGACAGCCATAAACAGGTTTATTCCGATGGTACAGTGATTAAGTATGACCGTAAAGCACATCGATTGTCTGCAATATTACCGTCAGGTGCTAAAGCAATGTTGGTATCAGATGGCGGTATTAACTTTGTTGATGATGTGACGGTTACTGGTGACATCAAAGCGTCAGGTGACATTACAGATCATACTCGTTCGATGAAAAGCGATCGGGACATTTTCAATAGTCATACTCATGCGGGTATTAAGTCTGGACCGGGTAACACGGCTCCCCCAATCAATCGCAGTAACTTATTATGAATGGTATGAATCGAATGACCGGGGCAGTCGCTTCCGGCATTGATCACTTGCGCCAGTCAATTATCGATATCTTAACGACCCCTATTGGATCTCGCGTTATGCGAAGAGACTATGGTTCCCGTTTGTTTCAGACAGTTGATGCGCCAGTGAATCGATCGTTGATGGTTGAAATATATTCGGCTGTTGCTGAGGCTTTGGCTAAATGGGAACCGAGACTCGAATTAACTCGAGTGCAAGTTGAAGAAGTTCATCCTGGCGGTTTGATGGTCAGTCTTGAAGGCATTTATCTGCCAGACAACAAGAGAATAGCAATAGAAGGGGTGGTGCTATGAGTGGTTTCAGTGCCATTGACTTAGCTAAATTACCTTCGCCAAATATCATCGAGTCTTTGGATTACGAAACGATATTACAGGGTATGTTAGAAGACTTGTTGCAACGTGATGAAAACTTCTCTGCTTTATTAGAAAGTGATCCTGCGTACAAAATATTGGAAGTGGCAGCTTACCGCGAACTGCTTTTACGGGCACGAGTTAATGATGGTGCTCGTGGTGTTATGTTGGCTTATGCGACTGGAGCCGACCTTGAAAATCTAGCCGCATTTTTTGGTGTTGAGCGCCAGCTTATTACTCCTGAGGATAAAGATGCGATACCACCTCTTGACGCTATTTACGAAACAGATGATCGGTTACGTAAACGGGTTCAATTGAGCTTAGAGGGGCGTAGTACAGCGGGTCCAATTGGTAGTTATGTATTTCATGCGCTAGCGGCTAGTCCATTGGTTAAAGATGTGGATGTCTCAAGCCCTGCGCCAGGTAAGGTGAGCATTACTATCTTATCGACTGACGGAAGAGGTATACCCACTAGTGAAGTGTTGGCTCAGGTAGCGGAGCAATTAACGGCAGAGCATGTCAGGTCCTTAACTGATGAAGTGGTCGTTAAAGCTGGAGCCATCATTGAATATAACGTTAAGGCGAAACTTTTCCTTTATGAAGGGCCCGGTGCTGAGGTCGTGAGACGTCAGTCGCAAGATGCCATCGATAATTACGTGTACCGGCATCACCTTCTTGGGAATGATATTACGCTCTCAGGTATTTATTCTGCCTTGCATCAGCCTGGTGTAAATCGGTAAACCTAGTCGTGGGTGGAACAGATGAATAGATCGTTGCTTCCATTCAATGCGACCGATTTTGAGAGGCATGTTAAGCAAGTAACGAGCAAGGCAGAGGTGCTTCCAGTTCCGATAAAAACGGTATGGAACCCAACTACCTGCCCAGAAGAATTACTGCCTTGGCTAGCATGGGCTTTATCGGTTGATAACTGGAATAGTGATTGGCCAATAGCTGTTAAACGAGAGCAAATAGCAAACAGTATAGAGATTCATCGTCGCAAAGGTACGGTATTAGCCGTTAAGCAGGCTATGGCGGCATTTGGTGTGGTGGTGGGGCTTAAAGGGTGGTTTGAATTTAACGGACCACCCTATACGTTTTCGGTAATGGCTTGGGCTGGGGACAACTTTAGCGAAGACGCTCACCCTGTTTTGACTGAAGATTATTACCGTTCATTAAAGCATGCCATTGATTACTCCAAGCCTGTACGAAGTCATTACCAATTTAAGGTCGGTGTGTTGTTTGGTAGCGGCTTTTCAATTTGTACGATACATCAAATCAAATCTTACATTCGCGCTGAAGGTGAAATGACCTTTCCTGAAGCTCAGCATTTAAATCTGTTATCACCCAAGCGGGTATTACCGCAGTGTTCAATGCGACTAATTCTGATTTAGAAGCCAATATTGTTGCAGTGGCGTTAGGGATCAAAGTTGGTCGCCAACATCAGCGGCTACCAAGTTAAAAAAAAGAAAAACGACGAATACCCGTTGGTAACGGTAATAAGCTGTCGCCGAACCAAATACACATAACAGCCATAGAAGATGGCCAGCAAGAGGCGTATTGGGTTCGAGAGGTTGGTTTCTACCTGGAGGATGATACTTTGCTGGCGGTTTGGAGTCACCCTTCGCAGCCGCTCGCCTATAAGGCTCCAGGTGTGGACTTGTTGCTGGCTTTTGATGTTGCTTTGAGTGTACTGTCCAGTGACAGCATCAATGTCATTGGTAATGATACTGTTAATCTTTCGCCTGCAACCACAACAAAGTTGGGCGTTGTTCGCTTTGCGACGGATACAGACGCGAAAGCGAGAGCGGTTAACAATGAAGTTGTTACGCCAAAAGGGGTAAGAGTACATGGTGATGCCCGGTATGCACGCGTATCGCATCGTCATCCGTGGAATGAAATTGATAGCAAGCCATCAACCTATCCTCCTTCAGGATATAGGCACACGTGGACCCAGATCGACAGTAAACCAAAAACCTTCCCACCACATCCAGTCATTAGTCATGACGATCGATATATACGCCTTACGGAAGTGCCTAGAGCCGTATATGTGGATGTGCGCACGACTGGAAACACGGCCACAGGAAGTACCGCTTTAACCTGGGCGCTAGCGATTCATCCAAATAGTGGTTTTAACAATAACGATCATTTGGTCGTGAAGTATAGAAACCGCTATGTGTGCGGAACCGGTAATGGCAGCGTCTGGTGGACCGATGAATACACTACGACATTTATCAAAGCTGGATCTTGGCGTTCGATCGCAACCAGTACCAACGGCTTCTGGGGATAATTATGAAGGTCATTGTAATCTTTAATAAGTTCACTGATCAGTACATTGGCTTAACTTATGCGACTGATCAGTGAACGTGGATGAGCCATCTTGTGATGAGACGCATTTTAAATATAAGATCGTCGAAATGGATGTCGATAAAGAGGTTTGGGAAGGGAACTATAACGATGGTTCAGTGATTCCTATTGCAAATCAGACCACGGTTATTACGGAGACCGAGCTGGATGCTGACTGCCAGGATAAGGTTTTTCGAGCATATCGCTATTACCATCAGCTCAATATTGTTTATCAGCTTTTAGATATACTGATTGAAAAGTCGGCATTAGACGAGGCGCTTTTGACTGAGTATCGTCGAATGCGTAAATACATCGACGATACAGTGGCTAACAATGAACGCTACAAGCAGGCGTATCTTACTCAAGATGGTTATGAGTACCGAAATAAAGAAACCGAACGCTCCGTATTAAATGCACAGCTTGAAGGTGGGCTTCACGAGGTTATAGGTCGTGCGCCTCACCCTGGTACACCACAATGATCAGTGTCTGGTCATACTTAGGCGGGGAGCAAACCCATACTATTAGGCAAATAATTGCTTTATTAGATGAAGCATACTGGCGTGACCGAAGTAGGCATAAACCTAACTTAGGTCTGAATGGTAAAGTTGGTCATTACTTTTCATGTGGTAGAGAGTCATTTCATGAAGCAATTCGTTTGGCTGTCGATGCAATCGAACCAATCATTCCTGGGTATGAATGTGAAGATTGGGTGGTTAACAGAACCCTCATCGGCGGGGGTATGCCTCCGCATATTGATAACGAATGGTATCTGGCAGTCTCACTCCTGTGTTTGCAAAGCAATAGCGGTGAGTTTCGTTGGTACGAAAACAATGATCTTGATAAGCCTCATTCCATTTTGGATAAATCAGGTCAGCTTATTCGTTTTAATCAAATGGACCTAGTTCGCTCGGTTCCAAGCGCATTATCTGAGCGCTACGTCATCATTTTTCTTTATAGGTAATTCAACATGAGTAAGACCATCAGTTCGCCGCTCTCATCTGAGCAGTGCGGGCAGCTATTGTCTGTGTCTCAGGAAAATACAGATGTATTTCGCAAGAGTGAAGGTGTTTGGCGCCGTATGGGCGCCAGTGGTAATTAGACTTTATCCAACTATCGATTCTTAAAGTATTAGCGAATGCCTGCATCACTAAGAACATTAATCGATGATCTATTGCCAGGCCATTTAGTGAAAAGTTCAAACGAAATTTGGCTGTTGCACTTTCCTGAAGGTGGGCAGTTAGCTCGCTTTAAAGCGAGTAAAGAACTGTTTAACTGCTTGTCGATTCCGCTCAATAGCAGAGGACAATTCACTATTTGGCAAGATGGGAAGCCTCAAGCGCTTACTAATAATGCAGGCGACTAATGCAGGCGACGCTTACTTATTTTCACTCGATACAGAGCATGAAGTACCAAGCACCAATCAAGAAGATTGGTATTTATGCTTTTTATTCTTACATCACATTGAGGTTATCCCAAATGCCTGAACAATTTTTACATGGTGTCGAAGTCGTTGAAATCGTTGAAATCGACTCGGGACCTCGCCCAATTCGAACTGTTCGATCATCCGTGATCGGACTTATTGGTACAGCGCCAGATGCTGACGATGATCAGTTCCCGTACCACACACCCATATTGATTGCGGGCAAACGCAGCGAAGCGGCGGGCCTTGGTCGAGATGGTACTTTGCCTGCAGCCATTGACGATATCTTCGATCAAACTGGCGCAATGATAGTCTTGATTCGAGTGCCTGATTGGTTTGATGAAGAGGAAGAATGGCCAAGCTTTGAGGAAGAGTTCGAAGGTCCGTGGTTGCCGAATGTTAGGCAGATTATCGGCGGCATTGATGATGAGACTGGTCAATACCTGGGTATTCAAGGCTTCTTAGCGGCAGAGAATGAAGTGCATGTTACACCACGTATATTGATCACCCCTGAGTTCAGTCAACACCCGGCAGTTGCTAATGAGCTGTTATCGATCGCAGAGCGTTTGAGAGCAGTCGTGATTGCCGATGGACCCAATTATAACGATGAAAAGGTCATCGACTATCGCCAAATGTTCGGTAGCTCTCGCCTGTACCTGGTTGATCCATGGGTGCGAGTGTGGGACGCAGAAGACAATGTCGAAGTGATTCGTCCAGCCAGTGCTCGAGTAGCAGGGCTCATTGCTAAATCAGACGCGGAGCGCGGATTTTGGTGGTCGCCATCCAATCGTGAAATTCGCGGTTTGATGGGCACTGCACGCAGTATTGATTTTGCTTTAGGTGATACCAACGCTCGGGCTAATTTCCTCAATGAAAATGAAGTGGCTACCATCATTCAAAAGGATGGCTTTCGCTTATGGGGAAATCGTAGTTGCTCTGCCGATCCAAAATGGGCCTTTTTAAGCGTGCGGCGCACTGCTGACATGATCAATGAGTCATTGCTTCGTGCTCATATGTGGGCCGTTGATCGAAACATTACCAAAACCTATATCGAAGACGTGCTAGAAGGCGTCAATGCCTATTTGCGGCATTTACGAACAGTAGGTACGATCATTAATAGTCAAGCTTGGGCCGATCCTGAATTGAACACGCCCGATCAAATAGCCCAAAGTAGAGTCTATATCGACTTTGATTTTACGCCGCCTTACCCCGCCGAACACATCACATTTAGAAGTCACTTAGTGAATGATTATCTGGTAGAAATTTTGCCAGATGCAACTTAACGGAGACGAACATGCTAGATGATATTTTAAAAAATACGGCCTTGTTCGTCGACGGACGAGGCTTCGCAGGAAATGTGGAAGAACTCACACTGCCAAAACTCACTTTAAAAACCGAGGAGTTTCGCAATGGCGGTATGGATGCACCCATCGAAGTTGAGATGGGTATGAAAAAACTCGAAAGCGAATTCACGCTCACACGTTTTGACAAAAATGTATTGAAGCTATTTGGCTTGGCCCCTGGCCAGCTTACCCCGTTAACGATACGTGGTGCAGTGATTTCAGATGACGGAACGCAAACAGCCGTGGTGGTAAACCTTCAGGGTATTGTGCGTGAAATGGACCCTGGTAATTGGAAGCCCGGTGAAAAAGCGACCCTGAAGATCATGCTAGCGCTGCGTTACTACAGACTAACCAACGGTGGTGACGTTGTTCATGAAATTGATGTCCCCAACATGGTTCGCACCATTGGCGGTGTCGATCAGTTATCTGCGGTTCGTTCCGCGCTAGGCATTTGAGGAGTTGAGTATGCAAACCGAAAAAATATTACGTAATTAAGCCAACCACTCATAGCCGCAAAAAAGTAAGTTACGATGATGAGTTAGCTTTAACAGAATCTCAAGCCCGACCACTCCGCAATGGTGGCTTTGTTTCACCCGATAAAGCAGCGGCACAACGCATCGCAGAATTGGTGAAAGAAAACCAAACACTGCAAGCAAACAGAGACCAAGAAAGCGAAGCGCAAACTGAAGCAGGCACTGAAGCAAAAAGTGAGGCCAAGTAATGAATAAACTAAAAAATTGAACTAACTCATCCCATCAGCATCGACGGTACTAAATTAAGCGTGTTGCAACTACGTCGGCCCAAAGTGCGCGACATGCTCAGTGTAGAAAAGAGCGTTGATAACGATGCCTAAAAAGAGATCTAGTTGTTTGCCAACCTATGTGAACTTACACCGGAAAACTTGCTCGGCTTGGACATGGCTGACTACTCAAAGCTGCAAAAGGCCTATCAAGATTTTTTGTCTTAAGCCCGCGTGATGCTCGTTACGCTTTAGTTACTCTGGCCAGCCATACCGGTTGGGCACTTTCTGAATTGCTTGAATTGAACGGCCATGAACTTATGGAGTGGCTGGATGTATTACCTCGCGTGCCAAAATCTTAATCAGCTAAAAACTAATGGAGGCTCTAATGGCTCAATCGTCATTTAAATTAGCCCTCCAAATCGGCGCAAGTATTGGTCAAAGCTTTCGTACGTCCGTTAGAGGATCTCAGTCTCAGCTTAACCAACTGGGTTCATTCATTAACAAACTGAAGAACCAGTAAGCGTCGATTAAAAAGATTGAGTTAGGTGAAGCAAGTGTTGGGAAGGCTCGGGTTGCCTATGAGGCTGCAAGCAGAGAGTTATCCAGATTGCGACGAGAGGTTGCCAGCACCGATCAACCCAGCAAGCAACTGACGCAATCCTTTGAAGTGGCAAAGCGTAAAACAGAACGCCTTTCTCAAGCCTTAGGTAAGCAGCGAGATCGTCTGCAACAAAGCCGACGTGAGTTACAGCAAACGGGAGTATCCAGCAGAAACCTGATGGGTGATAACGCCCGATTAGGTGCGTCGGTTGAACGCCTCAGCCAAAAATATCGGAAACTGAATCAGGCCATGCGCGCTCATGAGGCCAATAAAGCCCAGCGCGCAGACTTGCGTGGTCAGTTATTTGATGCAGTGGCACTAGGGGCAACGGTTGTAGCACCGGTGAGCATCGCGGTGAACTTTGAGCAATCCATTGCGCGCTTAGGCGCTATTACCAGCTCTGGTGATGATGCGCTCTTAGGGCTCGAACAAACGGCTCGACGTTTGGGTGAAACAACCCAGTTTTCAGCCTCCGAAGCGGCTTCAGCCATGACCTTTTTGGGTATGGCGGGGTTTAAAACCAATGAGATCATTTCGGCCACGCCGGGCATGCTTAATTTGGCCCAAGCGGCTGGTAGTGATTTAGCGGGCACCGCAGATATTGCATCCAATATCTTAAGTGGCTTTTCTCTAAGAGCCGATGAGATGGGTCGTGTGGGTGATGTGCTTTCTGCCACGTTCACTACATCTAATACCACGTTGCAGATGCTTGGCGATACGCTGAAGTATGCAGCCCCTGTGGCCAGTAGTGCTGGGGCGAGTATCGAACAAGTTGCTGCGATGGCAGGTTTGTTGGGTAATGTTGGTATTCAGGGCAGCATGACGGGTACCGCATTACGTGCGGCGTTTTTACGTTTGTCAGCACCGCCCAAGGTCGCTGCGGATGCCTTAGCCAATTTAGATGTTGAAGTTAAGGACTTGGGTGACAGCTTACGCTCGGTTCCTGAACTATTGCAGGAACTAGCGCAAGCCACCGAAAGCTTATGGTCTGCTGAAAGAGCAGGAGCCATTAAGCAAATCTTTGGCTCAGAAGCTTCCGCAGGTTTAACAGAATTGCTCAAACAAGCTGGCTTCGGTGCGTTGGATTCTTATATCCAGCAGTTACAGCAAGCGAAAGGCACCACCGATACCATGGCTAAAAAGATGAGTGCCACCACAGCGGGTAGCCTGAAGCGATTGGGCAGCGCACTTGAAAGTGTTGCGATCAGTATTGGCAGTTTATTGCCACCAACCATTGCCGCAGGCACTCAGCTGTTTGCAGCAATGGCCAGCGGGGTATCTGGTGCCGCGCAAGAATATCCATGGCTTACTAAAGTTATTGTCGGTGCAACAGCGGGACTAGTCGCACTGAAGGTAACATCTATCGCTGGCGCTTATGCGTTCACTTTTTTAAAGGGTGGTGTACTTAGCTTAGTGGCCGCATACCGAACCTTGGGTGCTGGTATCGCCATGGCGCAATTAGGCATGGCGCGGATGAATATCCTATCGGCCTTATCCGCTGTTCGAATGGGAGTCGTGCCCGCAGCGCAATGGGCGCTGAATGTTGCCATGACTGCCAACCCGATCGGGCTTATTGTCGTGGGTATTGCCGCATTAGCTGGCGCAGCTTTTATGCTGATTAAATACTGGAAACCTATCGGTGAATTCTTTTCAGGCTTATGTGGCGGTGTAAAAAATATTACCAGTGGTGCCGTGGATTGGCTACTAGGCAAGATGGACTTACTAGCAAAGCCTTTCGAGTTATTAGGTTATACCTGGAACGCTGTTTCTGGTTGGCTAGGCGGTGATGAATCTGCTGATGCGCCATCTTCAGGTAATAAACGCAAGCTTTTGCTACAGCTGCCGTTGGTGCATCGCTAGCAGCGCAACCTGCAATGGCATTGCCGGATTCAACGGTCGATGCACTATCACAAATTCAAGCAGTAAGCGCTGCTACTCATAACCAACAATCGGTCAGTATTAATGCGCCTATTACCATTCATGCTACACCCGGTATGGATGAACGAGCCATTGCTGGTGAAGTTCAAAAAGCATTGGAGCAACGAGAGGCGCGAGCGGCAAGCCATCAACGAGGAGCCCTTTATGATGAAAGCTAAGGTGGTGCAATGAGCGAAATCATGATGGCGTTAGGCAGCTACCGATTTTCCATCGATAGTGCTGCTTATCAAGAGCGATTACAACGTCGACCGGCCCTGCAATTTGTAGAAGCCGGTGAAGAGTCGATCGAGCTTAGTGGTTTGATCTACCCGCACTTTAAAGGCGGGTTGGAACAGCCGGATACCATGCGTGCTGAAGCTAGCAAAGAGCAACCGTTGTTGCTGGTGGATGGATTAGGTTTTGTCTGAGGGCAATGGGTGATTACTCAAATTGATGAGAGACAATCGTTCTTTCAGGAGAATGGTCAACCGCTTAAACAAAGCTTCCAGCTTAAACTTGTGAATTACGGAGCGGATAACTAATGGCGACTTATCGAACGCGCGATGGCGATATGTTGGATGCAATTTGCTTATCGTATTATGGCCAAGCAGATGGTTATCTTGAGTCTGTTTTAACTGCGAATCCTGGTCTTGCTAATATTGGTCCAGTCTATTCCGCTGGCTTATTAATAGAACTACCGAACCTATCGGAGCAAAACCGAAGCCAAGAGACTATTCGTCTATGGAGCTAATACATGCGACCAAGTTTTAGAATTCTGGCTAACCAACAAGACATCACAGACACAATCCGAGGTCGTCTGTTATCACTTCGCGTTACCGACGAGGCAGGCAATCAATCGGATACGATTGAGCTTCAACTGGACGATCGTGATATACAAATACAATGGCCGAGCCATGGCGCGGAGTTGGAAATTTCTTTAGGTACCGATCAAAACCAATTGACCCGCATGGGTTTATATATCGTTGATGACATCGAATATTCAGGGCCACCAAACACGATCACAGTTCGTGGCAAAGCAGCGGATATGCGCGCTTCAATCAAGGCGCCTAAAACCCGCAGTTGGAATAGCCTTACGCTGGGTGCTTTGGTACAGACG